>Ga0222717_10001195_pt1 | contig 21509 bp, 18 predicted proteins | sample C33_18DmetaG_FD_165053 | JGI IMG/M metagenome (GOLD analysis project Ga0222717, IMG submission 165053) | Estuarine water microbial communities from San Francisco Bay, California, United States - C33_18D | ecosystem: Environmental > Aquatic > Marine > Unclassified | place: USA: California...
CTATCTCTGAGGAGTTATTCCCTTGCTGGAGCATACGGACGATGGTATTTCTGTCATGTTGGCACAGGCGTCAGTAAGTCTTTGGCATTGTTTGGTTTAGAAGTTGAGCGATGCCCTACCTCTTTACTGCGTCTCTACCGACCTTTTTGTGCGCTAGCAAATTGAATCCGCCAACGCCTGGATGAGAGAGACCTTCTTCCGTGCTAAGGTGACGGAAGCGGATATCATGAAGCTCCGCTCCGGACGCCGCTGAGACGAGGAACAATCCCAAGATGAATCCGGCTCCAATCTTCATGCGAAGAGCGAGCTCCCAAATCAGTTTTTCGAATATCAAAGGCAATAGGCCAATAAGAGAACTACTTAAGCGATTTGGATGCAAATCCTTTGCTCTCGGGTGGGCAAGAGCAATCTTCCCATTATCGATAAGAAGCAGCTCACCAAGGGCGATATCTAAACCAAGTTCATCACGCCAGTTATCGTTGGAAAGGCTTGAGGCACTCAAGAGGGGCATCAAGGATCAAGTCACGAAGCGATCTACTTCGACTTCTTTCCAAGATTGGAGCGGAGTTCGGCTTCACGGCGGATCTTGGCTTTGGCTTCTAATAGACGCTCTGGCCATCTGAAAGCGGGCGCTTCGCTAGGGTCATAACCTTCGAGATGACCTTGCAAGCGAGTCGCAGGCTTGGTGTAGGTGAGCTTGGTGTCGCCAAAGACTTCGCGGCAGAGGGCGGCGAGACCTGGGTCGTAGGCGATGAGTTCTTTGCGCGTGTCGACGTGGTTGTGGTCGTGATCGGGAGGGCGGTTGTTGTCGAACCACGACTGCACGCCTTCGGCAAAGTACTCGTGGTGATTGACCGAGGCGTATTTGCCTTTCCAGAGGCCTTTGGCCATGGCGGCCTCGTAGGCTTTCTCAGCACGTCCATCGAAGGTGTCGTCGACATTGATCATCCCTCTTAGGTGAATATTATGCGCCAGTTCGTGAATGACGATGCTCTCCGTGCTGTAAGGATCGCCAGGGTAGCCTAGCACATTCTCTTCCGCGCAGGAACATAGGGGATCGGTACGCGAACCTCCCATGCCTCGTGCTCGCGCGTCCCAATAGTCTTTAGGAGTGAGATGGGTCCAGCCAGGCAAATCGGTGGTGAATTCGTTATGCCCGATCACACAGAAACGGGAGCCGCTCTTGATCATGGCTTGCAGCACGTCTGGTCGGAGCGCCAGCATTTCGGTCACGAGGAAGGCCGCTTCCTTGAGCGCGTAGTCGTTCACCTTCTCGCTAGAGAGCACGGGCAGGCCTCCGGCACTCACATACTTCTTGTAGAAGGGGTCGACCTTCAGTTTGGCGGGCGGGGCTGTCACTTGGAACTTGTTCGCCTGCGCAGCCAGCATCGTCGGGAAGTATACCATCATGACTGCTACCCATGCGGCTGCTATGATTGAAAGAGTGCCTGTCTTCGCGGTCTCAAGATTCATGCCGTCGAGTCGAAGACCGCCCACCCAACAAAGCAAGACAATTGCCGAAAAGGGTGGCTACCTAAAGCCTGCTTGTCGCTCCGAGATCGTCTCACCCGAATGCTCACGACCTTGAGGACAACATAGATAGAAGCAATGTAATCCGGACGTTCTTGACCCATTTGCACATGGGTACATGTCCTCATGTGCAAAGGTGGCCATCTCGGATTTCTAAGGGTTCTGGCACTCTTGCTCGTAGTCTACAGCCCATTTGAGACTGCATGTCAGACGCCTTCCGCGCTGCGTATCGCACTCGATCAGCCGAACATTCGTCTGAACTGGCCAGCAACGGTGGGCGCATGGACCCTTCAGTCGACCGAGGACCCCACTGATCCAGGCGGATGGATATTCCAAACACATGAGCTCCAGCTGGTAAATGGAAGTCTTTTTCTCAGCCTGCCTATCGAAACGCCACAACGCCTCTTCCGGCTCTGCACGTTATCGATACTCTTCGTCGATGCCGCCCATGCGCAGAGCGGCAATGCAAAGGTTATTTACGTTTTCTTAGGCGTCTACCATGAAGCTGTGCACATCGATGGCACCGGACTCGATGGCTACTACATGACTCTGCTAGACTATACCACACCCATCGGGCTTGATGGTCAACTGATAGGAGCTAAAGATAGTGCTGTTGCACAGCTGACAGCGACGGACGGAAGCCCAGCATTAACCGCGACACATCTGGCCAACTTTCGGCTTGCCGGATTTCAATTGACGGGCTTGGACGGTTCAGGCGGCGACATCGGTCAGCCAGGTATGGCCGCCCCTGCGGTGATTTCACTCGACCGCACAACTACTACAATCGAATGCGTCGTCGTGTTAGGGGGAAACAGTGGCAGAGGGGAGAAAGGACTGATGCAGAAGACGGCGGCGAGGGCCTCGTCGTCTCTGGTGGCACGGTGACGCAAGTTCGACGGTGACTGGCACCCTAGCCAGCACGGATGACACGGGAGAGAAAGGCGCCTTTGTCACCTCCAATGGCGGCACGTTGATGATCAATAGTACGACGATCACGGGAGGCCGAGGAGGAACTGGCGGCGCTGGGACCGACGGTGGCCAAGGCGGGCATGGCGTCCGCGTTGCCGACGGAATTCATGCCCGTGCCCGTGATCTTGGTAGGCCACGCTTTGTTCAGCTTGCCGCTCTCGCTGAGCGGGTTGATCGTCACGGCAATGCGACCTTTCGAGATCGTGTTCAACTGGATCTGAGAGAACTAGTCCCAGTAGGTCCTGTCCTCAACGAAGACACCGCGCTTCATCGAGACGTTGCTTTCTTTGTCGAGGCTGGGCTGGCAGGAAGTTACTGCGGAACTGGAGGAGTCGCTGCGAGGTCAGCCTTCAGTATCGAAAGAACCGGATACTTGAACAGTGGCGGTCCGTCGAAGCCCTGCTGGTATTCCACTAGCGAGTTAATTAAGAGCGGTTCCGCAATGGGCTTGCCGTCTCTGGTCGCAATCTCAGTGTAGCCAATGAACGCAGGGATAGCGGTAGGAACTTCGACCACCACATTGGGAAAGGCGCTCTTTTTGACAGTACTAGACCCCAGGGCCCCAAGACTGTGCCTGTTCATCACCGCACTGCCTTCCAGATATCTTTTAGCCCCCTATGGATTCTAAACCAAGGAAACCACATTGCGGCTTGGGGGAAATCCTTCGCCATCGGAGACGTCTTCTTCGTGTACTTCAAGATGGCCGATCTGTCATTCGGGGACACTGTACGTTACCGCGAAGTCGAAGGAGCCTGCGCCATCGACACCGCCGCCGTTGGTGAAGCCACTAGCCAATGCGGCGCCGTTGCGTCCCAGTAGGCGCCACTGAACATTCCCTTCGAAGGTTCGAGAACATCCGGTGACACCGAAGCCACTTTGCACGCGCTCGCCGAAATGAGGGCTACCCACGATCACGAAGCTAGCGTAAGAGAGGGCACCATCACTATTGGAGCAAACGTCGTTCAGGGATCCCGTCGTTGAGTAATTTGCTAAAACGAAGAGCAACAAGCTCAGATACAAGTAGGCAATATTTGGAAGTTTCATGGCGACAGTTACGAACGACTCATCATGCCCAGATTGATCGGGAAACATCAAACCATTGTGAATTTCGACCCAGGGCTTTCTAGTTCGCATGCAACCGCGCGGCACCACTTCTGAGGCCAAAGCCGAGGAAGTAGAGGCAGAAAGTGGCGCTAACGACAAGGCAGACAGAAGTGCCGATATTGCACCTTTTGAACGCAGCCGCTGTGGCGTCAAGAACCATGCCGGGACAGATCGTTAGGTAGAATAATCTCAAGACCAATGGCCGCTCGAGCGCTTAGTTAGGAGTGCCTGTGAAGCGAATGGTAGAGTTTCACTAGTAGCGGGAACAGCGCTACCATGAGCGCAGGAAACCAAATAAAAAGATGGCGCTGTTTCCAAGCGAGCATTCTCCAATGGTTGATTGCACCTCGAGATCGGAATCGGTCCCGGCAGGAGCAAACTTCTATAGTCTAGGCTTCGGGCTGTATCCAAGGACACCATCTTCAGCATAGAGATGATCAGACGCAGCGCTTTGTTCAAAATCCGACATCGCAGGAACGCCGAAGAAGTTGCCCTTGAAAACACCGGAAGGTATCTGTTTCCCAAGGGCGATTTTGGAAGCGACCTTGCCAACGCTGGTCTCATCTTGGACAAAGTGCCAACCGGCTGCTTGCCCGGCAGCGCACACTGCCGACAGATTCTAGGCATTGCGGCGTGCCTTACGAGACCCTTCCTGATGCGTTTCGGTAGGCGTCGGAAGTTTCTGATATTGAGCAAACATCTCGCCCGCTATCGGCGTCGGGTCTTCCATCTTTCCTTTGTAGATAATCTTTAGAACGCCCTGATCAATAGTCAGGAAGGGCAACGCCTGCTTGCGTTCATTCTCCGTTAGAGGAAACCCGAAAGATTCGCCTTCTACCACTATTTCCTCGCCAAGCAGATCCAACACTCTTGCCGAGTCTATATTACTACGGGCGCGGTCATCTCCTGAGAAGGCCTTCACGCGAGCACAGGCGAGCACAATATCTTGTGCTGCAGCCAACACCAGGTCCGCAGATTCCGTGTCGTTCACCGGCTTCTTGCTAGGATCATATTGCAGGAGGCCGTCTTTAAGCACCAAATGTTGGGACGCTTTCTTTGCTTCTTCGACGCTCATCCGAGGTATGCCGAAGTACGTTCCGTCGAAGGCTCCCGCGTTGACTTTGGCTCCTTTGATCAAGCGCTCAATGACCGTGCTTACGTTCCTGGCCCCAGCTCTGAAGTCGTGGCCTGCAGAGCAGACAGAAGAGAGATTCTGCGCGTTTCGCTTACCCTGTGCGGACTGGGCCGAGTCCGTGAAATTGCTTTGCTGCTCAGCCAATCGCGCGCGAAGCAATTTCTTGGCCATGGGCACCAAATGAAGAACAAGCGAAGACCAGGGCAAGGAGGAGTCGCAACGTGAGTGGGTTCATTTGGAGATCTTAATATATAATTACTACATTATTCATAATTTAGCTGAACTTTGTGTCAGCATCATCAGCCTTCCCCTATACTAGCTTTAGTGTAGGGTCCTGCCCGACCGGATGCCTAGCAAGAACAACGACCCCAACGAAAACCGCTTGAGCCGGGTGGCTACCAAGGTTCGGGAACGTTGGCGAGAAGCAAATGCCTCGGCAGAGCCATCTTGGCGACTTCGCCCGTTCTGGCGTTTGTTAGGGAGGCGCCTGCGGAAGGGTCCCCAGGCAACCACGGCATATAGTTCGCTCCCTGTACTCATTAAGGTGTTCGCCGGCTTCAGCAAGGTGGACGGAGAGGTCGACGAGCACGATATCGATTCCAGCTTAGGCTTCCTTCGCTACGATTATCCTGAAGCCATCTACTCGGAACTACGCAAGCTGTACACGGAAGCGCTACAGGAGTCGCAGGATCTGAATGAGATCGCTGCGGACCTGGCGACTCGGCTACCACCAGAAGAGAAGATCTTGTTAGGCGTTCAACTCTACGTATTGATTTCCAGTGGCTTTGAATTGCATCGGGAGCAGTTGATTCATTTCTACCTCTTTATGACGAACCTTGGGGTCGCCTCGGAGGCGATCGATCTCGTCTATCAGCTAAACCGCGACTCTGAGGAAGAAGGGAGTTCCGAGGGTATCGGACAACCGTTAGAAGTTCTGCGCATCAGTGGTGACGAAGGCTCTGACCTTACCTTGGAATCCCTCCCTCCAGATCACGCCCTCTTGGTCTTTCGCTTTCAGGCGCAGATCCTCCTTAAGAACATCGGTTCCTACACCGTGATCGTGCGAGGGCGGCAGCTCCAGCAAGGCGAATTCTGCCGCTTGTATGAGGGGCAACGGGTATTGGTGGCCGATGCTATCTTGAACTATCAAGACCTAACGTTTTACTTTAACGCAAAGAAGAATCTCTCCACGACACAGGTCTTTCTAGGGTTCGAATCGAACGGGCAGCCTGCGCTTGAGCGGGTGCGCGGAAAGCAGAGCCACCTCGATATTCGCTTTGGCTTGCAAGTGTCTGTCACCGTGCTGCGAGACACCATGGTGACGATTAACAAACAACGTCTGCGCGAGAGCGATGAGTTGGAGGTTTCCCTCAATGATCGCATCCGCCTGGAGGATTCCACCGAGATCGCTATCCGCGACTTGCACCGGTGGGCACGCGAATTGGGCGGACAGTTTGAACTCTCCCCAAGCCGGTCCGAATACTTGGTATCGAATAACCCAAGCCAACTGGGCCCCGGAGATTTGCTTCTATCAGAAGGCCTGGGTTACGACGTCTTGCTTCGAATCACCTTCGATGAAGACCGAAAGCAAGGGGAGCTAGAGGTTCTCGAAGCAAGCCAGCCTATCCTGGTGGAAAGGGTCCCAGTGAAAGATCGTGCCCACCTCAAGGAGGATGCGACGATCACTCTAGAAGAGGGCCGTTTCCTACGCTGTCACTTTAGCGAACGTATTATCGAAGAGGAACGAAACGTGATCTCCAAGCTGGAGATTCGCGAAGTCAATCATTCCTTCGATGGCAAGGAAACCGCGCTGGACGGCATCACGCTGGCTGCTCGGCGTGGAGAGATGATCTGCGTAATTGGGCCAAGCGGCTGTGGGAAAAGCACCCTCTTACGCGTACTGTCCGGGCAACTTGAGCCAACGCAGGGACAGGTAGGTCTCAACGGCTTCCCTCTTTATCAACACCATCAAGACATCACTCCCTACATCTCCTACGTACCTCAGGAAGATGCCTTTGATCCGCACCTAACCATTCAAGAGAACATCGACTACGCAGCAGCGATTCGCGCTCCTGGAGTGGCCCGAAGAGACCGCCGCCGGCGGGTAGACTCCAAGCTGGTTGAGCTCGGCCTCAACGAACGTCGTCACCGACTCGCCGGCACACCCAAAAATAAATTCCTTAGTGGAGGCGAGCGGAAACGTCTCAACGTCGGGATGGACATGATTGGTCTAGCAGACATCTACTTGTTTGACGAGCCGACTTCAGGCCTTTCATCGAAAGACTCTGAGCATGTGTTAGAAATCGTTCAAGGACTCTCCCGAAACAAGATAGTCTTTGTGAGTATCCATCAACCGAGCGCACGCCTCTTTCAGATGTTCGACAAGGCCTTACTGCTCGACCGTGGCGGCAAGTTGGCCTTCTTCGGTAAGCCGGAACAGATGCTACAGTACTTCAAAGAAGCCCAAGAGGAGAATGTCGTCCCATTCGGGCAGGTGAGCACAACTGTTTCATCAGATCCTGATGAATCAAAAGCCCCGCCAACCACACCGGACTTTGTCTTCGATGTCCTGGAAACACCATTGCGCGATCTTAGTGGAGCAGTCATCTATTCGGAAGACAAGGCAGGTCACCTGGCTCCTGCACGGCGGTTCCTACCGGAGTTCTGGCGCGATCGCTATCAGGCGCATCGTACGATGCGAGAGGTGAAACACTTGGATCCCGAAGACACGCGCACTCAATCCAATCCGCCTGTCTTGCCCAAATCTCCTAGACGAACGTGGCGAGAGAAGGTGACCACCTTGGTCACTTTCTTCCAACGAGCCTTTCTGAGTAAGTTGCGCAATCGCGGCAACCTTGTGACCACGCTCCTGGAGGCACCCATGCTCGCGTTGCTCATTGCACTGGTCTTGCGGTGGTCCGAGGAAGAACGCTACACGTTTGGCTCGGCCTTTCACATCCCAACCTACCTCTTTCTGAGCTTGGTCGTGGCCATGTTCCTCGGCCTCACTAACAGTGCGGATGAGATAATACGCGATCGAGCACTGCTCACACGAGAAAGGAATTTGGGTAGTCGACTTTTCGCCTATCTAAGTACTAAGATTCTCACCTTGAGCATCTTCGCCGCGATCCAATCAGCCATCTACGTGCTGGTTGGAAACACCGTTTTGGAAATCCGTGGCATGTTCGTCCTCTACTTCATCTGGCTCTTTCTGACGTCCGTGTGTGGCGTTGCTATCGGCCTATTAGTCTCTTGTTTCGTCCATGATGTCAAAACGGCCCTGAACATCATACCGCTCATTCTCCTACCGCAAATCATCTTAGGTGGCGCCTTGATCAAGTATCAAGAGATGAACCGTGACTTGCCCGTCTTGTCCTCTCTCAAACGTTGGACCACGACCGATACGAAAGAAGTCGAGAACCCTCTAAAAGTGCCTCTGATCTGCGAATTCATGCCCTTACGATGGTCCTACGAGGCCCTAGTAATTTCCCAGGGTAAGTACAATCCCTTGGCCTCCACTCTCAAGATGATCAGCGCACAGGAAGCCTTGTTCACAACGAAACCTGAACTCACCGATGAAGAAGCGGTGCAACTCCAATCCCTCAAGGAGGCTCGCACCATTCTCCTTCAACTCGAAGCAGCCAACGGACGCAAGATCCGCCGAGAGGTCGCGAAGATTCATCGCCGTGTGCTTGGCAATCGTTTCTCCTCCGAACGTTACAATCGTCCCCCGCGCGATCCTTACATTAACGTTAAACAAGTCTTCCGGAACAAGAAGATTTTCGATTTAATCGATCGCTCCGAGATGGAAGTGCTCGACTATCGAAGGGATCAGACTCGTCCACTGAACGTCTTCTTCGGGCTCGAGAAGACCTACTTTGGCGTCATGTTCGCCACCGTGCGCATTAATTTCTACATCATGGCAATCTTTATCCTTCTCAGCGCCTTAATTGTCTGGGGAACCCTGAAATACCAGCTTACCCGCACGTAGGCCGTTGCGCGACTGAAGAATCGACCTAGGCTGAGACATGCGCATTCGGCAGATCTTTATCTCACCGAAACACAATTACTTCGGACACCACGGCAAGCCACCAGGCGATGCCGCAGTCACCCGTGTTCCAGAAGTAAACTGCGTCGCGGGCAAAGGTTTAGAAGGAGATCGCTTCTTTGAGCATAAGGACAACTACAAGGGGCAAGTCACGTTCTTCTCCTTGGGCGTTTATGAGTCCCTCTGCGAGAAGTTCGACGTTCACGACAAGGACGTGAAGGTGCTACGCCGCAATGTGATTGTCTCTGACATAGATCTGAATACATTGATTGGTCAGACGTTTGAGGTGCAAGGTATCCAATTCCAAGGAACTGAGGAAGCAAAGCCGTGCTACTGGATGAATCAGGCTTTTGCTGAAGGCGCCGAAGCCGCGATGGTGGGCAACGGAGGCTTGCGAGCACGCATACTCTCCGACGGCGTTTTGCGGGAGGAAGCATGAAGACAGGATTCTCAGTAGCGCTACTCATGGGAGGGCGTTCACGACGCATGGGAGTAGACAAGGCCTATCTGACAGATCCAGAATCGGGTTTGGCCAGCTGGGCAAGGCAGGCGCGTTTGCTACAATCACTCGATCCAGATGAGCGGCTGCTTTCTCTGCGTGAAGGGCAAACGCAGCCTAGCGAATTGGCGAGCTGGAGAACGGTCATCGATCTGGTGGACGACGCGGGGCCAATCAGTGGGCTTGCCGCGTGTTTGCAAGCGGCCCAACAGTCTCTCGTCTTGGTCCTGGGCGTGGACCTTCTTGCCATGGACACGGCCGTCTTAGAGCGTGTGCTTAGGCTAGCTTCCCTAGATGCGGGTGCCGTGTATCAGAATGCGCAAGGCTTCTACGAACCTCTTGCCGCTGCGTATCCCAAATCAGCTGTGGGAAGTGCTCAGATCTTTCTAAATAATGGCGGGCGGCGACTGCAGGACTGGCTTTCCTCAGGAGTAGAAGCTGGTTGGATGCAGCCCATTCCATTGAAGATCGAAGACGAAGCGTCGTTTCTAAACGTGAACACCCAGGCAGACTACGCGAAGCTAGCCCAATGAGTGATCCAGGCGTCAGAGCTGTTGAGCGTAAGATTATCCGTTATCGAGGCGGCACGGGCGAGGTGAAGAGCGATTCCATTACCGTGGAAGAACCATTAGAGATCCGAGTCGACGGGACGAGCGTGGCGGTGGTCATGCGAACGCCAGGTGATGACCTCGACCTCACGCGCGGCTTTCTGCTAACAGAAGGCCTAGTGAAACAGCCCAGCGACATCTTCGAAATATCACAGTGTCCAAGCCAAGAATCCGTTACGGGTATTGGCAACGTTGTGGATGTGCTGCTGACCAATCCAAGCACGGTCGATTTGAAGTCTCTCTCAAGGAATGTCTACACAAGTAGTTCGTGCGGAATCTGCGGTCGGGCGACCTTGGAGAGCGTGTTTCAGCAGTTCCCACCGATTGAGAGCGATCTGGCGATCAACCCGATAATTTTAGGGACGTTGTCAGACAAACTACGCAATGCCCAACAGACGTTCGCTCAAACAGGTGGTTTGCATGCCAGTGCGTTGTTTGATACCGAAGGGAATCTCCTTCTTCTCCGGGAAGATGTGGGGCGGCACAACGCTTTGGACAAAGTCATCGGCAAGGAATGGCAAGCGGGGAATACCCCAATGGGAGATCGCCTCTTGTTAGTCTCTGGTCGCGTTTCTTTCGAGCTCATGCAAAAAGCACTGTGTGCTGGAATTCCGTTTGTCGTGGGTATATCAGCACCTAGCAGTCTCGCCATTGACTGCGCCAAAGAGGGAAACCAGACACTCATCGGCTTCCTTCGCGGCGAGACCATGAACGTTTATGCTCATGCAGAAAGGCTTCTTTCCTAACACCACATCTAATGTCAAAAGATAGCTTTACTCCAGAAGCCCTGATCCAGGTCGCGCAAGAGACCATTGCCGCAGCAAAGTTTCCGCAGCTTGCCACAATGGACGGAGATCAGCCGAGAGTGCGTCCCGTTTCTCCAGTCAAGGTAGACGGATTCACGGTCTTTGTGGCAAACCTGCGATCCTATGGAAAGACGGCACAGATTTCCGCCAATGCGAAGGTGGAGCTTTGCTACCTCTCGTCCACACACGATCAGGTTCGCATCACTGGCGTGGCGAAAGAGGAGACTGACGTCCAAGTGCTAGATGAACTTTGGCAAAGCAATCCCCTTCTCCGGAAGTACTTGGGATCACAGGACAATCCAGAGCTGATCATCTATCGAATAGACCCGAAATCCGTGCGATTCATGCGCGAGTGGGCGCTGCAGTATGACGACGTTCCGTTGGACTAAGCCATGCGAGATTTCCTGCCAGAGAATCGCCCGCTACTCTTGCTTGCTCCGATGCAGGACATCACGGATCTCGCGTTCATGGGAGTGATGGAACGTTTTGGAGGGGGGCCAGATGCCTACGTGACTGAGTATTTCCGTGTGCACGAGGATTCCACGTTGGAGAAGCACATCCTGGCCTCGGTCGACGAGAATCATACTGGCAAGCCCGTCCTTGCACAAATGATCGGGCAGTCGATTCCCGACCTCGTACGCACGGCGAAGCTTCTCGAGGAACATGCCGTCGCAGGCATCGATCTCAATTTGGGCTGTCCCGCTCCTGTCGTCTGCAACAAGTCGGCCGGCGGCGGCTTGCTTCGCAAGTTGGATCATCTCGACGCCATTCTGGGAAACCTGCGAGAGGCGATCGCAGGAAGATTCACGGTGAAGACGCGGTTGGGCTACGACAATGCGGAAGAGTTTACTGTATTGTTAGATATCTTTGCCAAGCATTCTATCGATGCGCTGAGTATCCACGGTCGCACCGTTGCTGAACGCTATCGTACTCCAATTCACCCGAATTGGATTCGCCAAGCCGTCGAGCAACTCTCGTGTCCGGTGTTTGCAAATGGAAACGTGATCTCCGTGAACACTGGGAAAGCTCTTCATGCACAGACGAACGCCGCAGGGCTCATGATCGGTCGCGGGGCAATTCGAAACCCGTGGCTCTTCAGTCAACTACGCGCTGCCTGGAACGGTGATGCATTCTCGCCACCAACGCTGGGCAAAGTCTACCAATACATTCAGGCACTCTATAAAGAGACGAAGCGGACAAGGCGCTTCAGTGAAACGAAGCATGTCCAGAAGATGAAAAAGTACCTCGTGTTTATTGCTCAGGGGATCGATCCTGATGGTTCATTTGAATATGCCATTCGCCGAGTAACGACACCCGAGGAGTTCTGGCAACAGTGTGAGCTCCATTTGCAAGCACGCTCGGACCTTATCATGGCGGATCCCCCACAGCAGTCCACGATTTTCTGCGGCTTTGAAGCTCTCTTGACTTCTAATTAACCCAAGGAATGGCCGCCCGCTGTTGAAGGCGGGCGACCTCAACCCTTGCAATCGTACAACCCCCAAACCCACCTAGCTTTTCATTAGACGGACCCAGGGAAGATGGAGTCGTAGGGCAGCCCAAGAGGGTTAGTCCCTGGCCCGCCCCGACCTTATAATCCTCCCGATCTCTAGAATAAGCAAGTTCTATTGACGCCAGTTGGATGCGATTCCCGCGGTTGATAGCCCAGAAATAAGCCTTAGGAGAAGGGGATGAACAAGATTCCGGTCGCTGTCATCGGTGCGAGTGGTTACTCCGGCACCGAACTCCTGCGTTTGCTCCTCTTTCATGAGCGAGCAGATTTGGTGTGCCTGACCTCGCGCCAATCCGCTGGTAAGGCGCTATCGGACGAACAGCCCCGCTTCCGAGGACTCCCGAAAGCAGAGGCGCTCAAATTCTGTGAGCCGACCATGGAGAACCTGGAGGCTTCCGGCGCGAAGCTGGCCTTTCTCGCATTGCCGCATGGCGTTGCCTACCAATTTGCTGAGCCATTGCTGGAACGCGGCTGGCGTGTGATTGATCTGAGTGACGACTTTCGTGTGCAGGATGCGAATGCCTATGCGGCCTTCCGGGAGCACAACCACCCTGCTCCTCACTTGCTGCCAAGGGCAGCCTACGGTCTGCCAGAAATTCACCGAGAGGCGATTCGTAACACCTCGCTCGTCGCCTGTCCTGGATGTTATCCCACGAGCATGATCTTGCCCTTGGTGCCGTTGCTTCGGGCTGGCTGCATCGATCCAGATTCCATCTGCATCTCCGCAATGAGTGGCGTAAGTGGTGCCGGGCGTAAAGCGGCGATTCCCTTACTCTTTGTTGAGTGCAATGAGAGCGTTCGACCGTACAACATCCCCAAACATCGTCATCTGGCTGAAGTAGAACAGGAACTCAGCATTGCCGCGGGTCGTTCCGTGATGGCATCTTTCACGCCACACCTCGTGCCAATCACTGCGGGGATTGCGACGACAATCTACGCGAACGCAACTGAAAGTGCGGATCCAACATCTGTAGGCAACGCCCTGACAGAAGCTTACTCCAATGAGCCGTTTGTCCGACTGTTAGGAGAAGGCACCCTTCCTGATACCAAGCACGTCGTTGGCACGAACTACATCGATATCGGCTGGGTTCACGACCCGCGCACGAACCGCTTCGTTATCTGTTGTGCGGAGGACAACTTGGGCAAGGGCGCGGCGAGTCAGGCAGTGCAGAATTTCAATCTTCTCCACGACCTTCCGGAGACCACCGGGCTATTGCGGGTCTAGGGCTTTCGCGTGACTGTGATTTCTGCCAGAGGCGACCATTTCCCATCCAACAGCGATCGAGCTCGTATGCGCGTTGTTCCGCTCGCCTTGATCGAAATGGGCTCCGCTCCGGTGTAGCGAATCCCCTGGATCCTTGGGGTAATCAGAAAGTCCGAGCTAGCGGTACCATCCATACCATGAATGGCTAACAAATTCTCGCCCTCACGGAGAAGCTTGCTCGCGTCGTCCAAAGGGCGGTCGTTAAACTTGATGGCTTCTCCTTCTGGATTGTCCGTGACAGCTTGGGAATCCCACTGGGGTCTACTGGGGGCGTTCGCCGCAGCTACCTGCTGGCCGTTCAGGTAGGCGATAAAACCATCGTCATAGCGCATGCCCAACGTCAATTCATCAAAGCCCTCGAGATGCGCTTTGGATAGGGTGAAGGGCACACGAATGTAGGCGGTGGTCAACTCTCTTTCTTTCATCGCTCCTCGAAAATCGATGCCGATCAGATCAGCATAGTCACCTTGAGTGTCGTAGCCAATCCCAGTACGTCCTGGAGTCCAGGCTCGGTCATCGAATTTCGGTTGAATCCAACTTAGTCCAAGAGCGCGGTTCCAAGGTACGTAGGCGCGGGCCGGAGCACGATCACCGAGTAAGATTGTGTGCTCGATCGTGGGGATACGCGCACGTTGTGCCGAGGTCGCCGGCTTCTCGTTAGGGTCACGCGGATCCGTGCCATCTGTCGTTACATAAATGGTCCCTTCGCCGCCTACAGCAAAGACCTTGGCAGACATACTCACAGTACCACTACTACGAGTAAAACGTGGGGCAGGCAAACCAGCATACCACCCACGGTCATGCAGTTGTTGAAGCAGAGGTTCATGGCGCCCCTCAATAAAGGTCTCGATCCCCTCAACCGCTCGCAGCCAGGTTTGTCGACTGCGGTTCGAACCACCCCACCGAGCAGAGTGCGCAATGATGGCCTGGTCAATGGTATCCTTTCTAACCTTCAGACGGGCTAAGCCCGCCTCCGCGGTGAGCACCCCACTTCCAAAGAGGTGCTGCTCAGCGCGCTTGGTGAATCGATTAAGATACTGACGATTCTCGACCAACCGCGTGTGGAGCCAATGCACATTGAATTTTCCATTACTAGCACTACCGCGAGACCGACGACTTCGATCACCTGCCAGGAATTGACCGGTCATATCATCCTCCCCAAGTCCCAATGAATGCTCGGAATCATGCTCGAAGAACTTAAAGCCATCGGGCTTCACTCGATTGTAGATAGAGAAGTAATTGTTTCCCTTAGAGAAGACTCCGCCAGGCCCATCTTTATCTCCGGTATAGAACGTGATGAGCATGTAGTCGATGATATTGTCAATATCGACAAGACGCTCGAATTCAGGATTCCTTTGACCATCCGGGTTCATGCCCTGCACTTTAAAATACACAGCGTCGTCTTCGAAACCGCGGCTGGCAATTTGATAGAGTCGCTCTCCAGCTTCTCCATTGCCATCAGTCACTTCACCATGCGTCTTCACCGTATCATAGTCCTCCTTATTGCCACCCAGGTAAGCCGCGCCAAAAGTCGCCTCCGAACGCTCCTGAGTCATGTAGATTCCCCAGTAGTGACCATTGAGGTATAAATGATAGAAGCGCGTGCGAGTGTACGGTTGCCCCATCGCGCCTTGTGTATCGCGAGACCACACATCGCGCAGCAAGGTGTTTTGATTTCCGCCATCAAAGGCCCATGAGTAATTCATGCTTGAACGGAAGTCGATCTTGTCGAACTCCTTGACGCCCTCGTCCTCAAACAAGGGGTACTTGAGCTTCCCATTGCCATATTCCTTACGAAAGATCATGCGGAACCCATGTTTCGGATTACGTCCCTGTCGGCTAAAGCCACCACGTGCACGGAGACCGCCATTTACCTGAAAACCTTTAGAACCGTCCTGATTGAGAAGCTCGACCGAGGCCGCCCGTTCCCAATGACGCCCTCGGCCCCGAGCATTCGCATAAATGCCAGTCGTTGAGTCGAAGAGACTTTTGATTGGTGCGACAATGGATAGCGAAGGCAGAGATTGTAGAGAAGCCTTGACCTCCTCAGCCGTGTGTAGCCTACCAACGATCGCGGTATCCATCCCATAGTCCATTTCCTGTTGATTCACATAGCCATCTGGCCAGCCAGGAGGTGGCACGTGTTTAGGCGTTCGAATGATGTCATCGAGAAAGAGGAAGGTCCGCGTGACGACGCGGGCCGCTTTGTGCTTCGGCTTAAAGGCCGCTACTCGTAATGTGGTTGTTTTAGAAATCGCTAATGGTCCGGTATAGATTCTGCCGACATCAATCGTTGGCTCATCTCCATTGATTGTGTAGCGGATTTCCGCACCCGCCGTTGAGGTCTCAAGCTCCAGTTTGAAGGGCTTCTCAAAGTGACCTCCACTCTGACTCAGATAGAGAGGCTTAACAATACCCAACAGCTTCTCACTATTAGGTTCACCAGGAGTTGGCTCTAACAACCTCCCATATTCGTCCGTCGTACCAATGCGGCCATAGGATACATCATCATGCTGATCAGGGAACTTTGGAGCGTAGGCATGGCAGACCGTCTTGCCATCTGGCTTGACGAGAGCCAAGTACTCGCCCTTGCCATCGAGCTTGAATGGCACGTGCATGGCGGGCGCCCACTTCGTGGGCCTGTTAGGAAGACGCACCCTACGTTGCCGACGCTCCAGACGCTCCAAGATCTCCTCCACTCTCTCAGGCGACATACTCTCGATGAACTCTTCTGATATTCCCCAATCCAGCAGTCGCTGCCGCTTCGGATCGATCGACGCCGCAACGTTGATCTCCTTCTCCAACCCAGATGCAAAGAGGACGAGATAGCCACCAGCAGGTAGCGAGACCTTCGGAAACTTCCACCCATCCAATTCTTTTTCAGAATCCGTTAGGGCATAGCCTTCTAAGTTGAGCGCTTCACTATCGGGATTATGAATCTCGATCCAATCGTAAGTTTCACCGTCTGTGTCCTTAAGGCCCGTATTATTCTGGGCAAGAAACTCAGAAATCAATGGTTCTGCTAAGGCGGTCTTGGCCAGAAAGACCGAGGCAAGGAAAGGCAGGCTAGACCGGATCATGCCAAAGGATCTGACGGCGAAGCGATAAATGCAATCCAAACGCATCCCAGGATTCATCCGCCCGATGAACACTTGACTTTCACCTGAGCGCCCATTGTCTGGCGGGCCAATCTCGACCATTCACTTACCAAATGAACGACGACAAGCCGAAGACCGACTACATGGAGAATGATCTCCTGGAGAAGCGGGAACAGTTCTTCCCTGGAAAGGTCATTCGCCATGAAATTGCTGACGGCACGGCTACATTCTGGACGGACAACGGTGTTGTCTTCCGCGCTTCATTCCTATCAAAGGCACTGGTTCGCTTTCGATACGGCACGGAAGGCGAGTTCGAAGACGATTTCTCTTACGCGATCGATCCAAAGTTCACGCCGACGAGCATAACGTTGACGGAGCGCACGACTAGCGAAAGCGTCATTCTTGGTTCAGGCACCATCGAAGTGGAGATCTCCATGGAAGGACTTCTTGTTTCGGTCCGTGACGCCTCGGGCAAAGTGCTATCTGAGGACGAGAAAGGATTTCATTGGCAAGAGAACACCGATGCTGGTGGCAATATCGTGATGTGTAGCAAGCTCATTCAAGGTGGCGAAGAATTCTATGGTCTAGGTGACAAAAGTTGTTCTCTATCTCTCCGCGGGAAACGGTTTGAGTTATGGGGATCTGACACATACGCCTATGGTCGCGATACGGATCCGCTCTACAAAAACATTCCATTCTACCTAAGCCTACATCACAAAAAGAGCTACGGGGTTTTCTTTGATAACAGTTTCCGCAGTTTCTTTGACTTTGGTCATGAGCGCAAGAATGTAAGCAGCTTCTTTGCCCAAGGCGGTGAGATGAATTACTACTTCATCTACGGAGATGGCCAACTGGAAGTGGCCGAAACGTTCACCAAACTAACAGGACGCCCAGATTTACCCCCCTTGTGGGCACTGGGCTATCACCAGTGTAAATGGAGCTACGCTGACGAGGCTACCGCCAAGAAGATCACCGCCACCTTTCGAGAAATGGAGATTCCCTGTGACGCTATCTATCTAGATATCGACTACATGGACGGCTTCCGCTGTTTCACCTGGAATGAGGAGAACTTTCCAGATAGGCGCAGGATGATCTCAGAGCTAGAATCACAGGGATTCAAGACTGTCGTGATGATCGATCCTGGGATCAAGGTCGATGATGACTACTGGGTCTATAGAGAAGGCAAAGAGGGCGATCATTTCTGCAAACGCATGGACGGCCCGCGAATGAAGGGCAGCGTTTGGCCAGGCAAATGCTGTTTCCCTGACTTCACCAAGGCGAGTGTCCGCGAGTGGTGGGCAGGCCTCTACAAGGGGCTAATGTTGGAAGATGGTGTCCACGGGGTGTGGAACGACATGAACGAGCCCGCCGTTTTTGAAACGGGCACGTTTCCCGATGATGTTCGCCACCACTATGAAGGCCAGCGGTGCAGTCATCGCAAGGCCCACAACGTCTATGGAACACAGATGGTTCGGGCAACCTACGAAGGGTTAAAGAAGTTTGGCAATGGAAAGCGGCCCTTCGCCATCACGCGTTCAGCTTATGCCGGAGTGCAGCGTTTCTCCTCGGCCTGGACTGGAGACAACGTCGCCTCGTGGGAACACCTTCGCATTGCCAATGTGCAGTGCCAACGTCTCGCAATGAGTGGGCTCTCGTTCATCGGTTCCGATATTGGTGGTTTCATTGATAGTCCAGATGGCGAGCTTTACACTAGATGGCTACAAATGGCGGTCTTCCATCCGTTCTGTCGAACGCATTCGTCTGGTGACCATGGCGACCAGGAACCTTGGTCTTTTGGTGAGCCCTATACATCTATTGCACGAGAAGCAATCGAGCTTCGCATGCAACTTCTTCCCTACATTTACACAACATTCTGGCAACATCACAAGATAGGAACTCCAATGTTGCGTAGCCTCGTCGCACTCTCGCCCGATGATCCCGAGACGCATCATCGCGAGGAAGAATTCGGTTTGGGAGATCAACTCCTCATTTGCCCGGTATCACAACCCGGAGTTGATGGACGCTGGGTTTATCTTCCGGGCGGAGAATGGGTCGACTTCTGGGAGGACCTTGCTCACGACGGGAGCAACGAGGTTTGGGTCCGCACGCCGCCCAACCAGATTCCAGTCTTTGTCCGTGCAGGCAGCGTGCTCATGCTCGGACCGAAGCAGCAATATGTGGGGGAACTGGCGACCGCTCCACTCACCTTGCACCTCTATCTGCCTCCTACGGAAGGATCGGTCACGACTCAAAGCTACGAGGACGCCGGAGACGGGGACGGTTCCGACTTGATAAAAACGTTCACATTGTCCCGGCAAGGATGTCGTCAAACCCGTTTCGGGGACTTTGAAGAGGCCTATGAATCCTATGACGTGGTCCTCCACCTGGCCGACGGACTCTTAAAAATAAACGTGGATGGCACCGAGATGCCCGGCGAGCCAGCTAATAAGACCCTGATCATTAGAGGCGTAGATCCAAATTTCCGAGAAATTACCTTCGACTAGTAAATGTTATTTGAAATTTACATTCCACCTGATATTTATTATAAGTGCCGGTTAATCCGACAGATCAACCTCTGACCTTCCACTGCACTTCGTGCAACGGCCGCATTCAAACGCCTGCTAGCTTTGCGGGATTCTCTGCACCCTGCCCATTCTGTGCGCAAATTGTGACAGCGCCCTACCCCAAGCCCGCACAATGGGTCCCGGCACCAGCAACACAACGTGCCACCATCAAACGCCTCACGCTGCCTGACCACCTCTCAGAACCGCCTCTCGAAGCCGTGCAGATTGCTCCGCGAGACATTCGCCCCCATCCGAATCACGCGACATCGGCTAGCCCCACTACTGACCCGGCTGTTTCCAAGCTAGATCAGTTGTTCAACACGATAGTCGCCATGGAGGAGCGAATCGAATCTAGACCACGTCTTCGCCGCAAAGGCAAGATACCCTTCAAACGTCCGCTACGGCGTACCGATGACCGCGATCTGCAAGCGTTTCGATCAAGATGAGGCTCGGCTTGAGCACACCTAAGGAAGCGCGTAGGTAGCTTACATGCGCGCCGCAATCTATCGTGGGAAAGAAGCACTAGACGTTGAAGAGGTCGACGATCCAATCATCGCAGACGGTGAAGTTTTGCTAGAGATCGAAGCTTGTGCCGTGTGTGGCACCGATCTCAGGACCTACCGTCACGGTGACCAGAAGATCAAGCCTCCTCGTATACTCGGCCACGAGTTCTGTGGGCGCGTCGTCGACTCTCGTGCTTCTGAAACGCACGGACTTCGCCTGGGGGATCGCGTGGTCATGTACATTGTCTTGCCCTGTGGGGAGTGTCTCTATTGCAAACGAGGGCGTCAGAACTTGTGCCAGCAACGCACAACGATGTCCTATCACTATGATGGCGCCTTTGCTCCTCTCATGAAAGTGCCTGCAGCGGCGGTTAGCAATGGCCAACTGTTCAAAGTAGAGACTGACATTCCCTCATCGCACATGGGATTAGCTGAACCCCTCGGTTGCGTGATCAACGCACATGGCCGCCTCAATATCGGACTGCATGACACGGTCGCTGTGATCGGCGCAGGCCCAATTGGAGTCATGCATGCCGCCGTCGCGCGTTTGCAAGGCGCACAGAAAGTGTGGATGTTAGATATTTCATCAGCACGACTGGCGAAAGCGAATGCCTTCGATCTTGATGGCACGGTCGTCGTGACTGCCAACGGCGATCATCTAGCACAGATACAGGAGCTAACTGATGGTCTTGGCCCAAGCGTGGTGATTGTTGCCTGTAGCCACGCACAGGCCCAAGCAGATGCTCTGGAAATGGCCGGGAAGGGTGGCCGCGTCGAATTCTTTGGGGGCTTGCCGAAATCAGCTCCAACTGCAGTGCTCAATACCAACCATTTGCACTACAAGGAGCTGCTCGTCACTGGGTCTTACTCCGAGAAGATGAGTGACTTTCAAGCGTCTCAATCTCTCATTCAAAGTGGGCGCTTTCCGGCAGATCGCATCATCACTCACACGCTCCCTCTCGACCGTATTGAAGAGTCCTTTCCCCTCATGGAGTCTGGCGAGGCACTCAAAGTCTGTATCACGCCTAACTAATTCTTCATGAGTCACCTTTGGATAAATGGCCAGAACTGTAATGCGACGGATGGAGCTCTCTACGACATTCATTCACCAGCTAATGGCAGAGTCATCGGACAAGCAGCAGCAGCGAGTGTAGCAGACATCGAGAAAGCCATCGCAAGTGCTGAAGCCGCTTTCGTAATCTGGTCTAACAAGACCGCTTATGAACGCGAAACCATTATGCGCGGAGCGACGGCGCAAGTTCGCACGCAAGCAGAGGAGATTGGCCGTCTCATGGCGCTAGAGCAGGGGAAACCCTGGAGTCAAGCGACGGGTGAAGTCCATGGAGCCTGTGACATGATCGACTACTATGCGTCGGAGGCACCTCGTATTGAAGGCACCCTCCCCCCAACGGAAAAGTCCTCTTTCCGGTCATGGGTAACGCATCATCCGGTCGGTGTGTGCGCAGGGATCACGCCGTGGAATTATCCCGTGGCCCTGCTCAGTTGGAAGCTCGGCCCCGCGCTTGCAGCGGGCTGCGCAATGGTAGTGAAACCGACCCCAGTGACTCCACTCTCACCTCTGGCCTTCTGCCAGGCCCTGACCGAAGGTGGTGTGCCGGTGGGCTTGATCAATGTGTTGACCGGCCCCGATGCAGCCCTAGGGGAAGCCTTAGTGGGTCATCCGGGCATCGCCAAGGTTGCCATGACCGGCTCTACCAGGGTGGGCAAACAGATCTTCACGAGCTGAAGTGGTCTCCTTTTTGTAGCCAGTCTTTTCTCGGTTTTATTGTAAGCGATCTGCTAGGCTTGCAGGCTGAGTAGGTTGGTTTGCGGACCGCTTATGCGGCCACTCTTTCCGGGGCTGCGTATAC
>Ga0222717_10001198_pt1 | contig 21502 bp, 20 predicted proteins | sample C33_18DmetaG_FD_165053 | JGI IMG/M metagenome (GOLD analysis project Ga0222717, IMG submission 165053) | Estuarine water microbial communities from San Francisco Bay, California, United States - C33_18D | ecosystem: Environmental > Aquatic > Marine > Unclassified | place: USA: California...
TCAAATGAAAAAAAAAATACTTAATAAAATTTATGGAGACAAAACCCGAATTATGACTATGAAATGTAAGAAACAAAAACCTGGTAAAACAAAAAAACACTATTTATAACTCCATTTATCTTTATTGAATGGAGCAATTAACATATCTTCTTTTTCTTTACTTATTTTGTCTAATTCTTTTTGGTCTATCGCAGGTGAATAAGATAATTTTAAACGCTCCATATATTCATTATATTGTTCAGTTTCTTCAGGTTTTTCACCAAAACAATTTACCCCAAATCTTACGTGTTTATTATCAATAAATCCACCATTTACACCTGGTCTACCACAATCGTTTTCATGTCCAGGAATAAGTTTCAGATTATTGTATATATCCATTTGTGTAGGAAATAATGCCAATTGGTCTTCTGACCATCCATAACTACACCAATTGGCTCCATTATTATACGCATCTTCTACTTCACTATATGTGGCGAGTCTTGCATTATATTTACGACATATAGAACGAGCTTTTTCATAAGAATGTATATTATTTGGTATATGAAATACTTCTTCATTTTTGATTGTTTCGCATTTTACATCTTTTTTAGATACATTTACATCTAATTGCGTCATTTCTGAATTGAATAAGTTTTTTATTTGAGTAGAAAAATCATAATCGTAATTTTGTATATTTACGCCTATTACTAATATTAATACAACCCATAATATAATTTCAACTATAATCATAAATGGACCACTTGAACCCGACGAGTTTCCAAATAAGGCAAATATAAGTATATATACCATTACAACAACACCTAATAACAAAATATAAGATATCTTAAAAGAATCAAATGATTTATAAAATATATTTGAATAAAATTGTGGTAAATAATCGGTTGAATTTACACTTATATCTAAACTCATTTTATATTTATTTTTATTTTATTTTCCTGTAAAAGAGACAATAATTAGAAGGATGAATAAATGTATCTATTTTTTTTATTTGATTGTCATTGAACATAAACCATTCATTGTCTCCTTTTATAAAAGAAAAATAATGACCACCATATAGATTTCCTTCATGATTAATCACACCAAATAATTCGTAATTAGCCTTCTCAATAGAATAACGAGACATATCCAATATAGGGTCTAACTCAATTTTACTTTTATGTTTTTTTTTACAATCTATCCAACGTTTTAAACTGATAACTAATATAGTAGGACAATATACCATCTTTACATATTTATATACATTTTTTTTTTCATTGGTTTTATCGTCTAACCACGCATTATCGTCACATAAATATTCTTCTCTGAACGTAAAATCTAAACAGTCATATAAAGTCAAATTGTTATTTTGTGGTATACAAACATCAAGGTTCCAATTGATCTCATAACTAGATGAAACCTTTTTCTTCATTTCATCTATATATTGAACTTCAAATAATGAAAGAAAAATATGACTAATAATAGAATTGTCTTTTTTTGCATATTCTTGGAGAAATTTATTATCATATGATTTTTTGTCTAATAAATTATAACTATTATGAATACATTCTATAAAAAATAAAAAATATTCATTAGCATCTCCTTGCTCATTTTCTAAAAAATCTATTTTATTTTTTTTTTTGAATAATTCGCGATTTATACGAATAAATCTATTTGGAGATATATGTACTTGTTTTTTCATAATATCTTTTAATGATTTCCATTCGGTCGTCATGACATAATCCAATGTTTGTTTATTATAATGATTATATTGATCTATATAATCATTTAATTCGTTAATATGATACATAATTTGTAATACACTATTGATATAACATGTATTACCTAAATTGACTAGTCCTGACATTATATATTTATATATTTATTTATTTATTTATTTATATTATACTCATTTTCATTTTTTCGATTATCTAATAAATCATTTATAATGTTAGGATCAATGCTTTTTGTTTTTAGAATAAAAAGAGGTCTTACTGGACTATAAAATTTAATAAATATATTAATCATTAGATTCAACACATGACTTTCCACGTAAATAAATGTACCCAGTAATTTATCTTTGAATAATTCATAATTTTCAATAAATATTTGTGAAAGTTCTTTGTATTTTTCAGGTTGAATCATCAAATCTAAAAATGTCGCGTCATAATACATATAAAATTTTTTTATGGAAGGATCTTCACCAATGGTCTGAAGTTTTTTTTTCAATTCATCTTTAAACATCAACCATTTCAAGGGGGTCAATGATGTATTATTTACTACACATGATAACTCGTGGGAGTTGGTTACATTTTTAATGATTATATCAGCATAAGGTTCCATTAAATAACTTATGAATTATTATTTATATTATAATTATATAATAATGTATTTGAATTATTATTATAAACTTCGCCACATAATTTAGATGATTCATATATTTCTTTCAATAACCCACTTGGTGCGGTGGTTCCAAATTTAATTAAATTATTTGTTTTTAAATAATTCTTTATAGTATTTAGTTTAGTTTTTTTTAATTCAGACTTAGCATGCTCAATGTTTTTTCGTGTTTTATTACATTTTATTAATACATTTATAGTATTATTTTTTTTATTTTTTCCTAAATGAAATGTTTTTTTTATTTCACGTGCTTGAATATATGGTTTTTTTGATGGCAAATCAAATGCGTTTTTCTTCTCTTCATCACATAAGCCAATCTGTTGAGTGGAATGAGGTTTTATTGTATTAAAAGATTCCATTGAGGCTACAGGTTGAACAACAGGAAATGTTGTAGAATATGCATTAATTGTAGGTACAGAAGGAGTTACAGAAGGCATTACATAAGGCATTACAGAAGGAGTTACAGAAGGCATTACAGAAGGCATTACAGAAGGCATTACAGAAGGCATTACAGAAGGAGTTACAGAAGGCGTTACAGAAGGAGTTATAGAAGGTGTTACAGAAGGCATTACAGAAGGTGTTACAGAAGGCATTACAGAAGGCGTTGAATTCATTTTATGTAATTCTCTGTAAGTAGGTTTTGAACCATTTTTTAAATTGCTATAAATTGGAATTTTACTATCAAACTGGTCTCTATTCAATAAAATATTTTTTTTAGTTTTTTTATGTTGTTTAAGTTTTTCAAGTAATAATTTTCTTATATTGGTACTATTGATAGTAACTGGTTCATTCAAAGAACTATTATATGTTATTTTTTTAGATTTACGATCTTTTTTAGGTTTGACCATTAAATCTTTTTGATTGATGGATATACTACGAATACTCATTATATCATTCTATGTAAAAAAAAATATATAATTATACTAACAAAATTGAATTAAATATAAATATATAATTATCTTAGAAATGTATAAAGAAAGTGATAGTTGGATTGTTATTGAATCTTATTTCAAACATATTCATCTACACCAACTGGTCAAACATCAAGTAGACTCTTATAATGATTTTATACAAAATCAAATGATGAAAACTATTGATATGTTTAATCCTTTGGTGATTAAATCACCACATGATTATTTTCCAGAATACAAAACATATAGATTAGAAGTAGAAATAGTATTTGAAAATTTGTCTATTTATCGTCCAGAAATTCATGAGAATAATGGTTCTACTAAATTAATGTTTCCAAGTGATGCTCGACTTAGAAACTTTACATATTCTTCTAATATTACTCTTGATATGAAGATTAAATATATTATTCGTAATGGCGATCGTCTTGAAAATGAAGAATATAAATATATTAATTTGTCTAAAATACAATTTGGAAAAATCCCAATTATGTTAAATTCATGTATTTGTGTATTAAAACAATATCCAAATATTCATCCTGATAATATTGACGAATGTAAAATGGATCCAGGTGGATATTTCATAATAAATGGTTCTGAGAAAACCTGTTTGGGTCAAGAAAAACCTGCGGATAATAAGATATTTTGCTTCAAACAAAAACCTGGAAACAAATGGTTATGGACTGCCGAGTACAGATCAGTACCAGATTGGAAATGTATATCACCTAAACAAATATATATGATGATTCATTCTAAATTATCGTGTTATGGTCATGAGATTTTGGTACAATTACCACGATTAAAAAAACCAATACCATTATTTGTATTGTTTAGAGCTCTTGGAGTAGAAAGTGATAAACAAATATGTAGTTTAGTTGTATTGGATATTGAAAAAGAAAAGTCTATTTTAGATTATTTAAAAGCATCTATTTATGAAGGAACATCTTATAACAATTATGAGGATTCATTAGAATATATCATTTCCAATGTAATCTATACACCAATCAATATGGACAATGATGAAGGACATAAAAAGAAAACAGAATTTGCCTTGGATGTATTGTCCAATGATTTATTTCCACATTGTAAAACAAAAGAAGAAAAGTTATATTTATTGGGTTTTATGACAAACAAATTAATTAAGTGCTTTTGTGGAATGGAACCACAAACAAATCGCGACTCTTATGAAAATAAACGAGTAGAGTTAACAGGTACATTATTAAACAATTTATTTAGAAATTATTTCAATAAGGTTGTAAAAGATATTCAAAAACAAGTGATTCGTGAAATTAACAATGGTTCGTGGAAATCAAGCGAAGATTATTCCAATATTATCACATTGACCAATATTTATAAAATTGTGAAATCGGCTACGATTGAAAATGGAATCAAGCGCGCTTTGTCTACAGGAGATTTTGGTATAAAAAGTATGAATACAAACAAAGTAGGAGTTGCTCAAGTATTGAATAGATTAACTTATTTATCAACATTGAGTCATTTGCGACGCGTCAATACACCCATTGATAAAAGTGGTAAATTGGTAGAACCTCGAAAATTACACGGGTCCACATGGGGATTTTTGTGTCCAGCCGAAACACCAGAAGGTCAGTCGGTTGGTATTGTTAAAAATCTCAGTTATATGACGAATGTATCTACTTATTCGGATAGTACACCTATATATGAATATATTCAACCTTACTTATTCGCATTGGATCATTACAATACAACTGAGATATATGATAAAGTTAAAATATTTGTAAATGGAAGATGGATAGGTGTAACAAATAAACCAAATGAATTGTTTCTTAGTTTGAAAGATAAAAAATATAAGGGTATAATTCATATATATTGTTCTATTGTATTCAACTATAAATTAAAAGAAATATATGTATGTAACGAATGTGGACGACTAGTACGTCCTTTGTTCAAAGTAAATAAAAATAAAATATTACTAACCAAAGATATGATCGAAAAAATAAAAGAAGATAAATTAGTGTGGCGTGACTTGATTATTCCATTGAAAACAGAAGATTCTATCATTGAATATATTGATGCAGAGGAACAAAATACATCTATGATTTGTATGAAACCAAACTTATTTCAAGATAACTATACTTATACCCATTGTGAAATTCATCCTAGTACTATATTTGGTGTGTTGGCATCATGTATACCTTTTCCTCAAAACAATCAATCTCCTAGAAATACCTATCAATGTGCTATGGGTAAACAAGCAATAGGTATTTATGTGTCGAATTTTAAAAAACGAATGGATAAAACTGCTTATGTATTAAATTATACTATGCGACCTTTGGTTGAAACACGAGTAATGAATATGATGAAATTAAATGAGTTACCTTGCGGTAATCAAGTCATTGTAGCTATTATGACGCATAGTGGTTATAATCAAGAAGATAGTGTATTAATCAATAAAGGAAGTTTAGACAGAGGATTATTTCATGCGACTATTTATCATACGGAAAAAGACGAAGATAAAAAAATAAATGGCGAAGAAGAATTACGTATCAAACCAAATAAAAATCTTACACGTAATATGAAATTTGGTAATTATGATAAAATTAATAAAATGGGTGTTATGAATGAAAATGAAATTATCGAAGACAAAGACATCATTATTTCCAAGGTAGTGGTAATCAAAGACCATAAAAATGATAATACAAAATTAGTGAAATATGAAGATAAAAGTAAATCTTATCGAACTACGGAAGAATGTTATGTTGATAAAACATATATTGACATGAATGGAGATGGTTATACCTTTTGTAAAGTTCGTATTCGTGCTATGCGAAAACCAAACATAGGTGATAAATTTAGTAGTCGTCACGGACAAAAAGGTACAGTTGGAAATATCATTGAAGAACAAGATATGCCTTTTACCAAAGAAGGTATTCGTCCTGATATTATAATCAATCCACACGCGATTCCTTCGCGTATGACAATTGCCCAATTGAAAGAAACTATCATTGGTAAATTATTATTAAAATTAGGATTATTTGGGGATGGAACCAGTTTTGGTGAAATAGATATGAACGAAGTATACAAAGAACTACAGAAACATAATTACGAATCAAAAGGAAATGAAGTATTATATGACGGAAAAACAGGTGAACAAATAAAAACATCTATCTTTATTGGTCCAGTCTATTATCAAAGACTGAAACATATGGTTAACGACAAACAACATAGTAGATGCATTGGACCTATGGTTAATTTGACCAGACAACCAGCGGAAGGTCGTAGCCGAGATGGTGGATTAAGATTTGGTGAAATGGAGCGGGATTGTATGATATCCCATGGAGCATCTAAATTTACAAAGGAGCGTATTTATGATGTCTCGGATAAATATGCTGTGAATGTTTGTAAAAAATGTGGAATGATTGCTGTATACAACGATAAAGAACATATTCATATTTGTAATGTTTGTGAAAATCGTACTGACTTCTCTTATGTAAAAATTCCGTATAGCTGTAAACTATTGTTTCAAGAGTTAATCACAATGAATATTGTTCCTAGAATTATGACCTAGGTAAACCATATTTTTATTATATTATATATATAATGAGTTATTTAGGTGGAAAAATACACGGAAAACGTTCAGAAGTAGGCTTTCAAAGCACTATGGTTGGGTCGGATGTAGCTATGCGAAGAAAAATTCTTCGAAAAGCATTCAAATCAAATAATATAAAAACAAATATAGGGGAAGATGTTGGAAAATCTACCATTGGACCTTTTAGAACTTCTCTTCATATGGGGGATGTTTTGTCTCGAAAATATCAATCATGTGGTGGCGCCAATCAGGTGAATGGAACTTACGTCAATAGAACTAAATTGGGTGGCGGAATAAGTTCAATATCTTGTAATATAGAGACAAATGGTGTAACACCAATTCAGGTGTCTTTGGGAAGTGGTAATGGAAAAATAGTGTCCGATTCTTCACTTTATACTCGATTCAAAAATCTTGAAAGTGTAAATTTAAATTATAATGATTCTACCTTTGGTGGAAGTGATACTCATTCAACTTATACCGCATTAAATAGAATAAGAAAATAATATTTTATAACTATAATGACTCATAGATATAAAAAACATAATAAAAAAACACGAAAAAAATATATAGGAGGTTCCATTCAGGAACAACGTAAAGATTTACCTGCACCTACCTTAACTATAGACTCAAAAGTATTAGAAAATGTAATGGACCCAAAAATATTAGAAAATATAATGGACCCAAAAGTATTAGAAAATTTAATTGATAAAACGAAAGAAAATGTAATGAATATAATTGATAACACGAAAGAAAATATAATGTATTTAATTGAGCTCACTACACCATTTGGTATACTAAAGTTTGTAGTAAAAACTATATTTCAAGAATTTAAAAAATGTGTAGGAATGTTAAATAATATATTATTAGAACAAGGACTATTTATAAGAAATTTCATTAATGTTGGTTTTGAAACAAGTATATATTATATTATAGGCGATGTATGTGAAGACTTATTTTTAGAATCAACATGTAAAACCAAAATAAATTTTTTGAATCATAAACAAATCGAGCCTCAAAAAGGTGGAGGTGGAAGTTCAAATTATTCGTCTGACACGGAAGAAGAAATAAATAAAAACCTATTTATCTTGAATCAAAATATTATTTCAGAAAATCCCAGTAGATATGAGAATAAAGAAGATATTATTATTGAACTAGATAAAGAGTTACATTTATTAAACAAAGAACAATTGTATGCGTTTTTAAAATGTTTAAAAGTATTACATTCTTTATATAAAGAAAAATATGATAAAGAACCTGAAATAAAACTTCCATCACAAAATGATAATCCCAATATGTGTTTAGATTTTTGGTCAAACAAAATACAATTAAACAAAGAAGACGAAAAACATTGCGAAACAATTGGAAAACCCTTATTTGTTTCCAAAAATTATTCATCCAATGAAACTTGGAAAAAATGTAGTGATTTGCATCTAGGAAAAAATGAAATTACCGATGAATTAAATAAATTATGTAAGTTGGATTGCGATAATTGTATAATGAAAGAAAATTATATTTTTTTTGGTAATTCTACAAATGAACAAAATATTTCGTTATATTTAAAAAGTATAAAAGACGTAATGAAAAATTATTATCATATTGAAGACACCTATATAGACGATACACTATATGTACCATTTAAAGAACCTATGAAAAAACCAATAGAAGAAATGAGTGAAAACGAACAATTTGAAACATTCAAGATAAATGATGTAAAGGAAAAAAAGAAAATGCCAGAAGAAATAAGCAATATATTTTATAAAATATATAAAATAAACAAAAACTATTTTATTCAATATATTATTTCTAAAATATTAATAGACAAATTAAATAAATAGATTTAATACATTATTAGTAATAAGTAAATAAATAATAAACCTACAAAAAACAAATATATTTTTTCATAATTATCATAACCACCTGAAAATCCCTCTTTGTACATATTCATTTGGTCTTGTAAAATATATTCATCCTTATAATAAGAATAAGATAAATCGTCTATATTATCGCAATAATTTATATCCGTAAACATTGATATAAGTTCTGAATTTGTTTTTTTATCTATATTAGGAAATAAAGAAGAGCTTTTGATTGGATTGTTATTAGAATCCATTATTTTATTGTTACCGGAATCGTATAAGTAAATACCGTAGCCTTCTTTATAATGTATAAGTTCAATTATAAAAAGTAAGCACAATATAGTAATTAAAAAATTTACATTCAACATTATATATTACAATATTTTTTCAAATTACTAAAATAAGTTTTTAAAGATTCATTATATGATTTATAGTCATTTTGAAAAACATCGTTTTTGGATGTATTACCATTGTTTGTTACATCATAAATACTTGAGATAGGTGCATCTTCAATGGTTACATCTTTACAGGTCATTGATTCATGTTTATGTATGAACATACATAAAACAACTATACATAAAAGTATTTCAAGAATCATATATATATATTTTCTATTTTTTATATATGTCGTTGATATATACTTTTCGAGTGACACCGCAAAATCATTATCCACCTAGTGAATATAATTATGTATATGGCAAACCTCAACCTATAAAACATTGGAGAAAACAATACAAAACAAGTGATTGTAATGTAAAAACAGAAACATTCAAGGAGAATGTATGTGATGGTATAAAAGTAGATAATAATTGTATTACTCGTCAAGTAAAACATTTAGGAACCACTAATTTAAATAAAAAATATTATACATCTACAAAACAATATTTACAATCGAGACAAAAAACATATGAACAGCGACAAACTTTAGGCGAAAAAATAAAAGATTATACTTACAAATCTACTTATGATAATTCAGGATGTGTCATATATAAACCAAGTAATTTGGCGTTCAAAACACAAGGGGGTGTCTCTGCTTCGTTGACCACTATGAAAAATAGAAACAACGAAATTACTAAAAACACCAATAGTTTTCGTTCGCCATATGGATTGAGTGGTGCCAATTTTGGTAAATATCACGGATATTCACCTTATTTTATGAAAAATAAAACCAATGTTTGTTATACAAATTGTTCCTCTACAGGTAAATGATGTTTTTTACACCATTTGATACATTTCAATAAATATGACCTTTTTATATTATCTAAGTTTGTATTTCTATTTTCATCTAATAAATAAGACAATACATGTTGAATATGTTCAATTTGCGTTTGACCTGTAATAGAATTAATTTCTTTTATTTTGTCTAAAAAAATAAGTGGTATCTCTATATTCAATATGCCTGTTATAGATTTATGTTGTACATCATAAGATTTAATTATTTTTTCTATAATTTGGTCTATATTTTGAACCATACGAAAATTAATACATATGATATATTTTTCAGAATTAGCTGGACGACTAGTAAGCGGTTTTATAATATAAATTTCTTCATATAAATAATTCAATAAATAAATCATTTCTACGGATAATGATGTAAATGTGTCAAATAATTTTAATACAAATGAACCGCCTTTTTTTTGTAGACACATTGCAAAACAAATTTGTGAGAAAATCAAATTTAAAGAATATTCTTCTTGTTTGTTGAAATCCATACTATAGTCAAATCCTCCATCACCTGTCACAAAATCAATACTATGTTTATATTTGTTGTATACATATTCTAGATTCGTTTTATGATATAGATTTCCAGTATTATCATGACCATACTCTAATGAAATATGCTTGTGAATATCCAAATATATTTCATTTTTCTTCCATTTAGGAATGTCATTTCTTTCTTCCATTAAAGTCATTCCATAATATACATCTTTTGGATTGTTTCTGTAATTTGATAATGCTTCTATAAAGCCACCAGGTCCTTCTGCTAAATGAAATGATATCATTGTGTCAGGAAATGAAAAAGAATAATGGTTCAAAATTTCAATCATTTTAAAATAAGAACGAGACAATGGTTTATAACTGCATATAGGCATTGTATTGTTATCATAAGATGTATTAATAAACTCATATGGATTTGAATATTTTTTGTATTTTTCCCATGATTTATATTTCTTGTCTATTTCTTTCTTTATATTATGACTATATTGACGCAAAGTTTCGTTAATATATTCCATAGATTGGTCGTAAATTAATTCTACATCACTTGTTTGTATTATTCCAATAATATCTGAAATAGAATAACTTGTCATAATAGTATTATTACAATGATTTTATATTAAAATGTTATATCTTTTCAAGCTTTATCTTTGATTTCAAACGAATTGGTTTTGACGAGGTAATATATTGTTTAGGTAGTTCTTCCACTTTTTTAGTATTAAAATTATATACCAAATCAGGATCTACATCGTTTATTTTTTCAAACACAAATGCTTTATTCAAAAAAGATATTTTTTTTTCTTCTTTGGATAATTTGGTTTTATTTTCCTTTTTTTTATAATAAGATTCAAATGAATTCAATTGTATCATTTTGAAACCATAATCACTCATACTTTTTTCAAAATACTTGAAATGAACCAAATATTCATCATTTTCTTTATTGATAGAATCTTGCCATACACCAATTTTGTATCCAAATACTTGCGAATGGTCCAAAAAATGAGAATTATTCTTATATTTTTTGTTGATAGTCCATAGGCGTGAGCCATCTTGAAATAATTCACTTTTTTCTTTATCTTTCAAAAGGTCATATACTTCTTCTCCATCATAACACGTACCAATTAAATGCCCTTTTAACTTGATGGTTTTACAACAATTCCACATAAAATTGTGTAACATTTCCTTTGTTTCAAACATATAATGTAGAGAAAACTGTATAGACCCTAAGTCAAATCCTTTTTTTACAATACTAAAATCAGGTATGTTATGAAAACTACTTTTTTGGGTACCAAACACATGGTCAATGACTTCTTTACTGATTTTATTTCCTTGTGAAAAATCATCTTTCAACTTGATTCCAGTATTTCCTTCTATAAATACATATTTTGTTTTTCCCTTTATTTTTTTAAGTTGTCGAAGATACCTAATACATGCGCCATCATTTACATTGTTGATATTATCCTTGGACAAATCAATCCCTAATACAAAATAAGCATCATTTTCTAACCATTTATGTAAATCACCACCCTTTCCTACTGCAAAATCAATAATATTACATTGACTATTACAAAATTCATTATATAATTTTTTTTTTATATATTTGTTATGAAAATCTCTTAAATTTGTAGTTTTAGATTTTACGCCATCTTTATTGTAATATACGTCATCATTTTCAACTTCAAATTCTACAACTACTTCTGGGTCGGTTAACATTTCACGCGTTACTGGATTGTGAATACTATTCCAATTGCTATTTGCTGTATTTTTATTATTTCCGTAAGATTTATCAAAACGAATTCGTAATGGAATCCAAGCCAATCGTTTTTCGTTAGACAACATATTATATTTAAATTCAACTACATTATTATCATAAATAATATCGCGTTCGGTGGTTCCTTCTTTTTTTTCTTCTACGTATATATGTCCGTTTTCTTCTAGTGGAATATAAGCCATATAAGCATCTTTATCAAATGGATTGGTTGGTATAAATTTGATAGCTTTGTTACTCGAAGGTGAATGTTGTGGTCCTAGTAATAATTCTTGTTGTGGATTTATTACTTCTTCGGAGTTAGAATTACCAACATATAAATGAATTATCTGATATTTTTGAATGGATTGTCCAATCCATATGCTTTCTGTGAGTGGTTCTCCTTGGTCGTTTTTAGGAAATTTTACCAAGAAATCAATTGTATTGAATTCAGGAGGTTTCCATTTAAAACTATGTTTCCAAGCATATTTTTTATTTTTAACAATATCGTCTTTTGACTCCATACCAACGCCTAATGTAGACGACGAAAATATGATACCATCTGTATTATATAAATAGTCTGGTGAATCAATTTGATTCAATACAAACTGACATTGTCTATATAAGCTATGTTTTTCATCTATAAAATAGAATTGTTTATTCTTAAATTTTATGGAATTCTTGTATAATTCAGAATTAGAGTCCTCGTTTATTTTTTGAATCATTTCTTTTAGTTTTGGATATCGTTTGTGTTTAAATTCTTCTTTACGAATATCAATTACTTTATCACCTTTCTTATAAAAGTATATATCAAATCCAGTAAATAAATCAATCCTATTATGATTTTTATCGTATTTGATATATTCGCCATCGATTAACACCTCGCTAAGAGTATCATCTTTTATGGTTCGTCCTGTAAATTGCACCTGAATAGGATTTGTATTTGTTATAAAATATATTTGTTTTTTTTTGGAAATATACAATAATTTACGTAAACCATCTGCCTTGTCTGTCACACAAAAATCCTTTTTAATGCAAGGGTCATACTCTAATGACAAATTTGCTTTTTGTAATGTATATGAGGAAGGTCCTATGAAATTTGCATATTTAGACTGGGAAAATAAGTTTTTATATTCGGTTAAAACATTTTGTTTCAATAGTTCACTTATAGGAAAATTGGTGTCGTATTTACCACATAATATATATTTTATCGTTTTTTTTAGATGATTGCTTAATAAATCTATATCTTCAATTTGTTTATCATGTTCCTCTAATTCTATTTCGATTTCGTATTGTTCACTTGCTTCAAAAATTCCTGAATTAGTCATATTAGATACGTTCATTTTCATCTTTACAATACTCATATCTACGACAAGTCCTGGCATATTTTCATGTCTCAAAGACAACCTATTCATAAGTCTAAATGTTTTGGGGGTCTTTTTGAATTTACTTTCCAAATTATTTATTTCATATTCGCTACATGGTATTTCTTTACATAATACAGTTTTAAATCCGTATTCTTTATTGGTTGTGCTAGATATTCGTGTTTTTTTTATATGGATCGTATCCTCTGACATAGTATTTGTATTACAAAATCCTTGAATATTAGATAATCCTAATATTTCAGACCGAATATTTTCAACCGAATCCGTTTCACAATTCATATAATCTTTATTATTGGAAAAACAAATTTTTAATAAATGCTTTTCATAGTCTCGTTCGAACCCATTTTCCAACAAAATGTTATATATATTTTCAAATACACTTTTTTGATGGATTGTATTAAATCTGTATTCTAATTCCAATTTAGATTGCGAACGAACCGATTTATTGAAATAATTCAAACTTTCCAGTATACTCATATATATATCTTATATACATTAATTAAATCAATTTTAAATGTTTAAAATAATTTACTATTTGGTCATATAATTCTTTTTTTGTTTTTCCAATAATATTCATTGTATTTGCCATTTGTTTTAATTCATCTAATTTGTAATAAGTGATACTTCTTAAAGGTTTAAAAATATCATTTATTTTGTAAAGTAAATTATCTGGTTTATTAGTCCATTCATAAGATTCAGATAAATAATAAATAGGATAAAGATCATTTACTATAAATTCGTGATAACAATAGTCTGAATACCATACTATATTCATATTCCATACTAAACACAATGAATTTAAAGTAAACAATTGAATATTAGGATTTTGTAAATCGTCTAATAATTTATTTTTATGTTTTATATTAAGTAGTTCTAATTGTTCGGTTACTTTTATTTTCTCTATGGTTTCATTGTACTTTTCTAAAAACATAGTTTGTTCATAGCGTTTATGATAAATTGTATAAAATAATTTATCATAGACTTTAACCACAGGGGGAGGTTTTTTTTTGTGATTTACTATTTTGAATTTTGGATTAAAAAAATGTTCGTGATTCAACATAGTTATTATATATTCATATTTTTAAATCTTTTTTGATTTCATTCATTTTATATTCGATGGAAACTATATCTTCTTCCTTTTTTTCAACATATTTGATATAGTCTTCTATTTGTTCTAAAATAGGTTCACTTAACTTATCCATTTGAATAAATGTACCATTATTATTTTCACTATATGGAATACTAGGGTCTTTTAAAATAATCTTTAAAATATGAATTTGATCCTCTTTTGTATACCCATCTATTTTTTTTGAAATAGTTATTAACGATTTATTCATATTATTATAAGTGTATAGATTATATTTATATAATTTCAGCTATAATACTAATAAATGTATCATTCAATTCAAATCTATGTCCCAATACTTTTACCCTAATAGTTTCATTTTCATTGTAGCGTTCCATATCTACATTCACATTATGTTCATTACTAATAAAGATATTCATTGGATTATTCTCTTCTTGAATAATACATCGTAATCCGATTTTATTTATGTTTTTAATGATGCAATATAGTTCCATATCCTCGTAAGGCATACAAGCCTCTACTTCAAAGACAACTATAAATTCAACTTTAGACCCATACAATAATCCAGCAGAATAATTTATTACTTTGGATGCGTTGTTTTTTATATATCCTTCATTTCGACATTTTCCTTCGATGTATGTTTGAACATAAGACTTAAAATAAGAACTCATATCGGAACCAATATTATTATAAGGAACCAAAAGTTTTTCGTGAATAAGTTGTTTATGAAATAAGTTGTCCATATTATACTATTTATATTATATATTAATCAATTTTTTATAACCAATTGTTTTATTTCATATTTACAATAAAAATATTTTGTCTCTTTATCGAGATTATCTAAATATCTTAAATACAATTCCAATATAATTTCTAAAATAGTTTTTGGAGATAATTTAGAGGTTTTTTTAAGAAGTAAAGATTCTTTTCGTGTTTTCAAAATGGATTGTATAAAATCCATAATTTTTTCTTTAGGTCTATAATAAAATTCTGGACGTTTCACTAATCGTGATTGTGAAATTAACTTGATATAACCCAAATGAGAACTTTCCTTTTTTTTTAACTCGAATATAGGTTCTTGGTCTATTTTTTCCCATCGTCTATCCTCATCTAGAGAATAGACTTCTATTTTCCCGCGTTTGTCTTTGTCATTGGTCATCGTATTATTCAATATAATTGTATTGTTTTGAACATATTTACGATAAAGTATATCTTTTATAGGTTGTTTGTTTTGGGTATGGATATAATTCAACAAATAAATCTGGTCTTTTATGTTCAAATAGTCGAAGTTTCGCTCGAACACCAATGATTCCAATAAAGAGTCATCTTTCAATATATCTGTAAATGAATTGGTTATATCAGTAAAATCTTTATATAGAATTGTATTTTTTATTTGTTCTATTATATCATGAATGCTTTGCTCAAAAGATAAATAAGTTTCATTGTCTTCTTTTTTTATATAAATGGGATTCATTTCAACTGAATCTTCTTGTATAGTTGGCATCATTCTTTCATAGGCACTTAAATACTCATATTCATCTATATCAGGCTGAAACAATAATAAATTGTGTATTTTTATAATTTTTCCCTTTTCATCGTATTTATCATATACATCTTCATACATTAATTTATCTAATGCATATGTATATTCTTCATCTTTCATAAAAGGATACAATTTATACATATGGTCTTTTAATTCATAATCTTGATATATATGCTTTTCTTTAAATTTTGATTTTAAACTATATATAATTTGATGGTTACTAAGATGTTTGTAATTATATGTAGAGTCGTCTGAATTTGTTTTGGGTACATCATTGTTGATACAAGTATATTCACAACTTTCTTGATAATCACAAATATTAGTATATGGTTTGTCTTTTATTAGGAAATCGTGAATTACTTTACCATTGCTTAAAGACAACATAACCTTTTTTTTTATGGTTGCAAAATCTTTTTGTGATTCATTCAACAAACAATCTACCGAAACTTGTTTCAATACCTTGGATACATTGCCAATGATTTTATTTTTTTTTTCATTCAATCTATACATATACATATCTATCGGTTCCATAGATCCAGTTCTTGTTGATATAGGTTCAACACTATGTAAAAATATTTGAACGTTTCTTTTTTCATTAGGTAAATCTTTATGACTACAATTTCTACGTGCTCGACCAATCACTTGTTCAATACGATTCATATTGTACCATGGTTCTAAGATATGAACTTGTCTTATGTTTTTTAAATCGATGCCTTCTGTTCCAGTTTGAGATATGATAACCACCTTGATTCTTTCGCCATTGATATTATCATTGGTCAACGCAGTAATGTCCCTATTTATGTTTGGAGATAACTCCTTATTACCGCATATAATAGAATATTTGAACTTATGTTTACGATTTTGTATTAAGTTTTCTGTCCCAAATCTACCATATCCCATTTCTTCTAACGCTAGGGCCATAGGCAACACTCCATAATATATCCATTGAGAATATATTAATATAATGCCGTCTGATTCTCTTATGTTGTCCAATATGGCTTTTATTTTTGTACTATATTCACCTATTTTATCATATTGAAATATAGGTTCCTTTTTGTAGGTAAAAGAATGCATTACTTTTGGTTTTCCAGTTAATTCCCAGTCCATAATGTCTCTTATACCCTGTTCGTTGTCTTCTTCATATTCTAAATCAGTCGGGTATGATATATTTAAACATTGTAAAGGTTTTAAAAGTTCGGTATAGCTAAGACCTTCCCCCCTTTTTTTCTTATATTTTTCTATAGAGCGCATATAGAAATCTTGTTGTGTTTGTTCTAAGGGAGACAAATATAAATCCAAGTGCTCAATATGTTGTTCAAGTGGTTTATAGTTAAATAAAAGTCTAGGATAATTTTGTTGAGTAACAAAAGAACGAGACTCATCAAACAAATTTGGTGAAATAAGATGAGGAAATGTATAAGGATTTTCGCCTCTAACATAAGATATATATCCATTAGCCATATGAATTAATTTCTCTTTACCACCTTCTTTGAAAGATCCGTCATTATTAAATATCTTAGTTTTATGAATAGGTTTTTGCTTATCATTCTTATTCAATATATTCAACATATACACAATTTCCTCAGCACCATTAAACATAGGAGTCCCTGTTAAAAAAATAAGTTTCATATAATTTACTTTATCCACTAAAAACTCTAAATATTTAGCTACTTTTTGCATTTTATTATTTTCTTCTACTGTTTTTATATTATGTATTTCATCGATTACTATCATTCGATCTTCAAAGTCTTTTTTTAATACATCTATTTTTTTTTCACGTTCTTCAATCATATTTGCAAACTCGATATAACCTTTGAACTCATAATATTTATTAATAAGTTTATTAATTTTTCGAATGATAGTTTTTTTATCCAAATCATTTACGTTTGAAAGTCCTACTTCATCTAGTAACGATGACCCTAAACAACCATAAATTACCCATTTTCCGTTTATTTTTTTTAGTTTATTTTCATCAAACAATTGTAATTTGAAATTTTCTTTAACGTTTTCAGAGGCGACAATTAAAATAGATTTGAAGTTGGGATGATATTTTATATATTTACGCGTTTCTTCGGTAATTCCAATGGCCGAACACGTTTTACCACTACCTAATCCGTGGTATAACAACAATCCATTGTAATAACTATTATAAGAAATAAATCTTTTTACAAATTCTTGATGTGGTGCCAACGTAAAAAAGGTATCTTTGCAAGATTTTTCACTTGAATCATATTTGTAATCAAACTCCTTTTTATTATTTATTTTAAATTGAAACTTTTTGTCTTTTATCAAAGGATACATAAAATCCCTATTGAGTGGATTTGATACTTTTACTTTAATCATTACAATACAATAAGAAAATACTTTAGGTATATTTTTCTATTTTTTTCAAAGCATCAAGACATGCCAATTGTTCAGCCTTCTTCTTTATTTTATGAACACCTGTACCAAAATGGATATTGTTACTAGGTTTAATATTATCTAGTGACTTTATCAAATCAAAACTAACACAATTATCATTTCCAAGACATAAATATACACCCATAGTATATCGTAATTCTTCGTCTTGGTTAATAATTTTATATTCAGGTGTACATTTGAATTCTTTTTGAATTTTAACTTGAAAAATGTTTTTGTAGTTGTCATCGTTTTCTAAAATTTCATTCCAATCGACTAATGCGTTGTATACATTTTCAATGAATAACTGACAATAATGAATACCATTTCCCATTAAAAAAGTTTCATCTTTTGTTTCATTCGTATCTAAAAATAATGCTCCTAGAAACGATTCAAATAAACATCCTAGTTTTTTATAATTACATCTATTTTTTTTTTCTTCGCTTTGTTTTGATAATAATAACCATTTATGTAATCCCAATTTATAGGCTAATTTACCAATATGGTCATTTTTTACCAAATTAATTTTTTTTTCTGTCATAAATCCTTCATCAGCATCTGGAAACCTCTTATATAAATAATATTTAGTAATCATTTCTAATATACCATCTCCAATAAATTCGAGTCGTTCGTTTGAACTTTTCTTCAGTTCGATACAATTATATGGACATGATAAATAATTCATATTGGGTTGTTTTATATAAGAACTATTTACAAAAGCTCTGTTCCATAGATTCATATCTACGACTTTATGATAAATATCAAATGTTCGTAAAATTGACTCAATGTCTTTTTCTTTGATCAAGACATTTTTTTCATTATAAGGATTTAATATATCGTCCATTGATAAATAATAGAAATATTATTTATATCATAAAATAAAATATTATAGATATATATATGCCTTATATTGCCAAGATACAGTCTAGGGTAAACCACACCGATGCTTGTTCTACTGGAAACAAAGAAGCTGGATTAGTAAATGGTTGGGAATTTGCTAGTATTCCACAAAATATTTTAAAAAGTAAAACACCTACTGGATTGGAATTTTCTTTGACCGGTAGAGCGAACTTGAAATGTTGCTCAGCAAATCAATCTGGAGGATGCCGTCCTTATGTAAATCCAAGAGGACGAAATAACACCGGCGTATAATTTAAAGATATAATGATATATGATTATATGATTATATTAGATTGTCGCGAAAAAGAAATGATTTGTTTCATAAATGAAATAATGGAACCTAATTCATTCAAAATAGAACCCCTACATTTAGGTGATGTTCTTATTTCGGATAAAATTATTATTGAACGTAAACAATGGAACGACTTAGCCTCTAGCATTATAGACGGTAGATATAGCGAACAAAGTGCTCGTTTATTACAAGCCAAAGAAGAAGGCTATGTCGTTTATTATTTTTTAGAAGGAAATTTAGAATTATACAAACCTAGGGGTATTTCTAAGGAAACATTAATGAGTTGTGTATTTAGTTTAACGTTTGAAAAAGGTTTTTTTGTAGTAATGACGAAAACACCTAAGGAAAGTGTAGATTATATTATAAAATTTTATCACAAATATAATAAAACCACCATACCTAATAGACAGAAATATGGTATATTAACAAAAAAGAAAAACTCACAAATTACAAAGGAAAATATTAGTACGTTAATGTTGTGTCAAATTCCTGGTATTCAATCTACAACGTCTTCTATATTATTAGAACATTTTGGAACAATTCAAAATATAATATATGAATTAAATAAAAATGAGACATTATTTGAAGACTTTACCTATATGAAAGATAACAAAAAAAAATCATTAAATAAAAATGTCATTGTTGCGTTGAATCAGTTTCTGCGTAAATAATGCAATGGTTCTATGTTTTCACTATTTGGATATAATACTATTTTATCATCACCTATTCCAGGTGTTTGATTATAAGGGTCTATGCCTGGCAATATATTTTGATTATAAGGAGGATTGTCTCTAGACGCATCTAATACTTTAGGATATCTTGGCATACTATGGTTCATAGATCCTATAGGTATATCGGTATCAAAACTTGGTTTTATTTCATAGTTTTCTTGACCTTGGGTATCAAATACTTTTTCTAAATACAAAATTGGACAATTTAATTTATTATGTTTTTGCCATTGTATATATTCTTTGTATTCTTCTAAATTATTCAAAATAATAGGGTTTACCCCGGGGATTTTAGCCATTTTTGGATTATATACCATAATATGTTCTCCATTTTTTATCATAGTTGTTGGACATTGACCGCTTACAAAGGTTTCTTTATTTACTTCATCATTTATTATAAATAAAATTCCCATAATAAATAATATTATGGATGAAATAATAATCACGTATTTTTTCATAATATAATATATATATATATTAATGAATGTGTTAAAATTAAATCATGAAAATAAAGACCAATTTAATTCTTTATTGAATACAAGATGTATTGTTTTATTTTTTCATCCACAATGTGGTCATTGTATTGAGTTGAAACCTACTTGGGAAAAATTAAAACAACAAAATAGAAATAGTCCACTAAATATTTTGGAAGTTAATGCTGAAATGTTAGACGATGTAAATCATCCAGTAAAGAATTCTGTAAGAGGTTTTCCGCAAATTGTCCGTTTAGAAAATGGAAAAATTTTGGAAGAATTCAGTCAATCACGTAGTTTAGAAAACTTGAATTCATTTATAAATAACTCGTCAAAAATATTGTCAAACCAAATGGAAGAATTATCAAAAAATATGTTATTAAAAAAATCAGGATTTAATAAATCTAAATACAAATCCAAATCCAAATCTAGTAAATCCAAATCTAGTAATTCCAAATCTAGTAAATCCAAATCTAGTAAATCCAAATCTAGTAATTCCAAATCTAGTAAATCTAAATCCAAATCT
>Ga0222717_10001200_pt1 | contig 21458 bp, 24 predicted proteins | sample C33_18DmetaG_FD_165053 | JGI IMG/M metagenome (GOLD analysis project Ga0222717, IMG submission 165053) | Estuarine water microbial communities from San Francisco Bay, California, United States - C33_18D | ecosystem: Environmental > Aquatic > Marine > Unclassified | place: USA: California...
AATAAATTCATACATTTTGTGAGATCTTAAAGTTACTTTAACACCTGCGTTTGAACCTTTTCTAGTTTTAAAATTTGAAATAGATTTTTTAAATTTCGTGATTACAGGCTTTTGACCGGCAATAAGCCCCATATCATCGACGCAAGCTTTTATTTTTTTTCCGTCAGAAGCATCCTCGCCCAAACCCATATTCAATATAATTTTTTGTATTTTGGGAACTTTATGCTTATTTTTTAAAGAAAGCTTACTCATTAATTTAGTAACAATTTCTTTTTCGTATGTATCTTTTAATCTTGGCATTATTTTTTACCTATTTTTTTTTCAGATTTTTTAACATCTAAATTTTTAATATTTGACTGATGAATAAAACTTTCCTTAGAAATTATCCCACCTTTGTTTTCTTTTGTTGGTTTTGTATGTTTTTTAACCATTCCAATAGTTTTAATCTTAACTTTATTTAATTTTCTATTAATCTCCAATATTTCTCCTGTTTTACCCTTATCTTTTCCTGAAATAACTTTTACCTGCGCCCCTTTTTTTAAAATCAACATTAAAGCACCTCCGGTGCTAGTGAGATTATTTTAGTATGTCCTTTTGTTCTTAACTCTCTAGTAACAGGGCCAAAAATTCTAGTTCCAATTGGTTCTCCCTTATCATCTGTAAGAACAACTGCATTTTTATCAAATTGGACTTTAGATCCGTCATTTCTAAAAATTTCTTTTCTAGTTCTTACAACAACTGCTTTGTGCACAGCACCTTTTTTTACTTTTCCTTTTGGAATAGCATCTTTAACACTTATAACTATTATATCTCCCACAGACGCATATCTTCTTTTTGATCCGCCTAGGACTTTAATGCATTCTACTCTTTTTGCTCCAGTATTATCTGCTACGGTTAATTCTGTTTGTATTTGTATCATTATTCAATTACCTGCCATGTTTTCTTTTTAGAAAAAGGTTTGCATTCAACTATAGAAACTTTTTCACCTTCTTTAAATTTATTCTTTTCATCATGAGCATGATATTTTTTTGATCTTTTGATAACTTTTTCATAAAAAGGATGTTTAAACTTACGCGTTACTTCTACTACGATAGTTTTATTATTTTTTGAGCTTGTTACTGTGCCTTTTAAAACTTTTTTTGTCATTTTGTGTTCTTTATTGTTGTGTATAGTCTAGCTATACTTTTCTTAATCTGACTATATTGAGCAGGATTATTTATTTGGTTATTAATCTTTTTAAATCTAATATTAAACAAATCTTTCTTTAAAGTTAAGATTTTCTTTTCTGCTTGATCTTTGGTCAATTTTTTATCTTCTTTTTTTTTACTCATTTTATCTTTTTATAAATTTAGTTTTTATTGGTAGTTTAGCAGAGGCTTTGTACAAAGCTTCTTTAGCAATTTCTTCACTTACGCCATCTATTTCAAAAATAATTCTACCTGGCTTAACTCTACAAGCATAATACTCAGGTGATCCTTTGCCTTTACCCATTCTTACTTCGGTAGGTTTTTTTGAAACTGGAATATTTGGAAATATTCTTGTCCAAACCTTGCCGGTTCTTTTCATATATCTTGTTAAGGCTACTCTTGCTGCTTCAATTTGTTTACCAATAATACGTTCTGGTTCAACAGCTTTTAGACCAAATTGTCCGTAATTTAACTTAACAGCTCTTGCTGCTTTACCATGAATTCTACCTTTAAATGCTTTTCTAAATTTAGTTCTGACTGGCTGTAGCATTTTTTACCCTTTCTTTTTTTTCTTTGACAACATCTTTTGCCATTAATTCCCCTTTATAAATCCAAACTTTTACTCCGATAATTCCGTAAGTGGTTAATGCTTCAGCTACTCCATAATCAATTTCTGCTCTTAATGTGTGAGATGGTATGCTGCCTTCTCTTAACCATTCTGTTCTAGCTATTTCATTTCCTGCTAATCTACCGCTCAACATAACTTTAATACCTTTGGCATTTAATCTCATTGCAGATTGCATTGCTCGCTTCATTGCTCTTCTATAGGCAATTCTTTTTACCAATTGTTGAGCTATATTTTCAGCTACTAAATTTGAATTTAATTCGGGTTTTTTTATTTCTTTTATATTTACTGTCACATCACCTTCTGTGATTTTTATAATATTTTTTTTAATTTTTTCTATATCAGCACCTTTTTTTCCAATAACAAAACCTGGTCTAGAAGTATGTATTGAAACGGTACATTTTTTTGAAGATCTCTCGATTATAATTTCAGAAACCCCAGAATTAATAATATGTTTCTTAATGTATTTCCTAATTTTAAAGTCTTCAATCAAATATCTACCAAAATCTTTCTTTTTAGCAAACCATGTTGAATCCCATCCTCTATTAATTCCTAGTCTGAAACCTATTGGATTAATTTTTTGTCCCATTATTTACCTGCCTTTTTTACTTTTTTTTCCTCTAGAACAATTGTAATTCTACTAAATGGTTTTTTTATAGGACTTGCACGCCCCTTAGCTCTAGGTCTAAATCTTTTCATTACTAATGATTTACCAACATAGGCTTCTTTTACGAATAGATTGTCTATATCATATTGATAATTGTTTTCAGCATTTGATATTGCAGATTTAACTGTTTTGCTTACATCTTTTGAAATTCTTTTCCTTGAAAATTCTAAATCTCTAAGTGCAATATCAGCTTTTTTTCCTTTGATAAAATTACAAACTAAAGCAAGCTTTCTAGGACTTGTTCTAACATTTTTATTGATAGCTTTTACTAACAGATTATTTTTTTCCATTATTTTTTATCTCCTGTCGGTTTTGCCGCTGGGGCCGCAGCTTTTTTATCTGCCGGTGTATGTCCTTTAAAAGTTCTAGTTGGAGCGAATTCACCTAATTTATGTCCAACCATTTCTTCAGAAACTGTAATTGGTATGAATGACTTTCCGTTATGAATCATAAAACTGTAACCTATAAAATCTGGAATAATAGTCGAGTGTCTTGACCATGTTTTAATTGGTTTTTTATTAGGTTCATTTTTAAGTTTATCAATTTTTTTCAATAAACTGGGATGTACAAATGGTCCTTTCCAAACTGATCTAGCCATTATCTTTTCCTTTTCTTTCTTCTAGTAATAATAAGTTTATCGCTTCTTTTTGGTCGTCTAGTTTTTAAACCTTTTGCAGATTGACCCCATGGAGAAACCGGGCTTCTTCCACCAGATGTTTTACCTTCACCGCCACCATGTGGGTGATCAACAGGATTCATTGCTACACCTCTAGTTTGAGGTCTTTTTCCTCGCCATCTATTTCTTCCGGCTTTACCAATTTTAACATTTTTTTGATCTGGATTTGAAACTGTTCCAATTGTTCCTGTGCAAGTGCTATTAACTTTTCTTGTTTCACCTGAGGATAATTTCAGTATAGCATAATCTCCATCATATCCAGATAGAGTTATTGATGAACCAGCAGACCTAGCAAGCTTACCACCATTACCAGGAATTAGTTCTACATTATGTATAGATGTACCTGGTGGTATATCTTTTAATTCAAGTGAATTACCGATTTTAATTTCTACATTTTTACCAGCTTCAACAATGTCACCAATCTTTAAGCCTTGCGGAGATATAATGTACGCTTTTTCTTTATCTTCATATGTAATTAAGGCGATATAAGCAGTTCTATTAGGGTCATATTCAATTCTATCTACAGTAGCTTTAATGTTTTTCTTTTTCCTAAAAAAATCTATAATTCTGAATTTGTGTTTTGAGCCACCGCCCATATGCCTTGATGTAATCCGTCCAGCGTTATTTCTACCACCTGTAACATGTTGACCTTTAGTTAATGGCTTATAAGAAGAACCTTTCCATAAGCTGCTTTTGTCAACAATTACTGTTCCTCTTGTAGATTTCGTGTAAGGTTTAAATGTCTTTAATGTCATAAAATTAAATACCTGTTGTCAGATCTATACTCTGACCTTTTTTTAATGTTATTATTGCTTTCTTGTAACCACTCTTAATTGATTTTTTTCCTTGTTTCATTTTAAGTTTAGATTTTTGATTAATTATATTCACTTTTAATACGTTAACTTTAAAAAGTTTTTCTATATTTTTTTTTATTGTTTTTTTATTAGCTTTCTCATGTACTTTGAACACAGTTTTGTTTTGTTCAGATAAGATTGTAGCCTTTTCTGTTATTATAGGATGTCTAATAGAATCTATGTGATTAATTTTTTTCATTTAACAACCTGTTTTGAATTTTTTTTACTGATGAAGAGGTCATAATTACACTCTTATACTTAAAAAGATCATAGATATTAGTTCCTTCTTCTTTAATTAATTTTATGTTCTTTATATTTCTAGCTGACTTATTAATATTTTTCATCGAGTCTGTGTCGGAGATTATCAGAGCGTTAGCAATTTTATTTTTTTCTAAAAATTGGTTAAATTCTTTTGTTTTTTTTATCACTTTTTTTACATCAGCTAAAATATGAAGATTTTTATCTAAATTTTTTTTAGACAAAGTTTGAGCTAGAGCTAATTTTCGTACTTTTTTGTTTATTTTTTTAATTTTATAGTTAGAGCCTTTGGGACCATGTGCTACACCGCCACCAACAAATAAAGGTGCTTTTTTACTTGCATGCCTTGCACCACCGCCACCTTTTTGAGGGACAATTTTTCTAGTTGATCCTTTAATTTCATTTCTTTGTTTTGTTTTTGCTGTTCTTGGTTTTGCATGATTGAATTGCCAATCAATTACAAATTTAATTAATTTGTGATTAACTTTAAGCTTTACCAATTTATCTGAAATTTCTATAGAGTCTGCTTTAGTACCATCAATATTTAAAAGAGGAAATTTCATTTATTTTTTTCCTTTCTTAGCAGCAGCGGCTTTAACTTTTGCTTCATGCTTTTCTTTTATTGTTTTTCTAGTTATATTTTTTATAGCACCTCTTAATAACACTGTTGAATTTTTTGAACCTGGAATAGAACCTTTCAAGTATAGTAGGTTATTTTCTAAATCTGATTTTACAATTTCTAAATTCAACATTGTTCTCAATTTATCACCCATATGACCGGCCATTTTTTTTCCTTTAAAAACTTTTCCTGGATCTTGTCTTTGACCTGTTGATCCATGAGATCTGTGTGAAACGGAAACACCATGCGATGCTCTTAGACCTCCAAAATTCCATCTTTTCATTACTCCCGCAAAACCTTTACCAATCGTTTTAGATTTAACATCTAAAAATTTTTTATCCTTAAAAATTTCTAATCCTAACTCATTGCCCTCTTTATAATCTTCAGTATTTTCTACCCTAAATTCTTTAAGAATTTTTTTAGGTTCTGTGTTTTTCTTTATGAAATAACCTTTCATCTGCTTGGTTAGCTTAGAATTTTTTAATCTAAAAAAACCTAATTTCACTGCGCTATACCCTCTTTTATCTCTTGATATAATGTCTAAAACTCTTCCTTTTTCAACTTTTATAACTGTTACTGGAACAGACTGACCACTTTCCAAAAACTCTCTAGTCATTCCTATTTTTGTTCCTATTAATCCAATGCTCATAATTATATCTTTATTTCTATATCTACACCTGAAGCTAAATCTAACTTCATAAGGGCTTCGACTGTTTGCGGTGTTGGTTCAATTATATCTATTAATCTTTTGTGAGTTCTTGATTCAAATTGCTCTCTACTTTTTTTGTCAATGTGTGGTGATCTAAGAACGGTATACCTTTCAATTCTAGTCGGTAATGGTATTGGTCCTTTTACTTGGGCGCCAGTTCTCTTGGCAGTATTAACGATTTCCTCTGTAGAAAGGTCAAGGATTTTGTTGTCGTAAGCTTTAAGATGTATTCTGATATTTTGATTTTCCATAAATTAAGCTAATTTCTTTGTTACTTCGTCCTGAACATTTTGAGGCACTTTATCATAATGACTAAATTGCATTGTATATTGCGCTCTTCCTTGAGTAGATGATCTCAAATTATTGATATAACCAAACATATTTGCTAACGGAACAGTTGCATTGATAGCTGTAGCGTTTCCTCTTGCTTCTGTGGATGCAACTTGACCACGTCTACTGTTTAAGTCACCAATTACATCGCCCATAAAATCTTCAGGGGTAACTACTTCGACTTTCATCATCGGTTCTAACAACTTTAAAGTTGCTTTTGTACAAGCTTCTCTAAAGCACATTCTTGATGCTATTTCAAAAGCCAAAACACTTGAATCAACATCATGGTGTAATCCATCTAAAATTGTAACTTTATAATCAATTACTGGAAAGCCTGCTAGTATGCCACTTTCTGCAACACTTAAAACGCCTTTTTCTACACCAGGTATAAATTCTTTAGGTATAGATCCGCCTTTAATTTTATTTTCTACTTCTCTGCCTTTGCCCGGTTCTAACGGTTCTACGCTTAACGTAACTTTAGCAAATTGACCAGAACCTCCACTTTGTTTTTTGTGTATATATGTGACTTCTGTAGATCCTAAAATTGTTTCTCTGTAGGCAACTTGAGGAGCACCTACATTGGCTTCTACTTTAAATTCTCTTTTCATTCTATCAACGATAATATCTAAATGTAATTCACCCATGCCTTTAATAATAGTTTGTCCAGACTCTTCATCAGAAGTAACTCTGAAAGAAGGATCTTCTTTAGCTAATCTACCTAACGCTTCGCCCATTTTTTCTTGATCGGCTTTAGTTTTCGGTTCTACTGCAATTTCAATAACTGGATCTGGAAATTCCATTGGTTCTAATAAAATAGGTTTATTTTCATTACATAAAGTGTGACCAGTAATGGTATGTTTTAAACCAGCTAAAGCGACTATATCTCCTGTTGTTGCTTCTTTAATATCTTCTCGACTATTGGCGTGCATTAAAAGCATTCTACCAACTCTTTCTGTTTTTTCTTTTGATGAGTTGTATACAGATGTACCAGCTTGAATTTTACCAGAATAAATCCTTATAAATGTCAATGAACCTACAAATGGGTCATTTGCAACTTTAAATGCTAAAGCTGAAAAAGGTTCATTGTCGTTAAATTTCATTTCTAATTTATCTTCTGAATTGAGTTTCGTTGCTTCAATTGATCCGATATCTAGAGGACTTGGTAAATAATCTATAACTGCGTCTAGTAATGGTTGAACACCTTTATTTTTAAAAGCTGATCCTGTTGTAATTGGGACAAAACTAAATTCTAAGGTACCTTTTCTAATACATTTGATTAAATCAGACTCTGAGGGTTCTTTTCCATCTAAATATGATTCCATTAATTGTTCGTCTTGTTCTACAGCTGCTTCGACTAATTCTTTTCTGTATGTAGTGGCTTTTTCTTTCAGATCTTCTGGAATGTCTACAACATCAAACTTGGCACCAAGATCCTCATTTTGCCAGATAACAGCTTTCATTTTAACTAAATCGATGACGCCTTTTAGGTCAGCTTCAGAACCAACAGGAAGCTGCAAAACTAATGGCTTACAACCCAATCTGTCTTTTATCATATCAACGCATCTATAAAAGTCTGCACCAGTTCTATCTAATTTATTTACAAAACAAATTCTTGGAACTTTATATTTATCAGCTTGTCTCCAAACAGTTTCTGATTGAGGCTCTACACCTGCTACACCGTCAAATACACAAACTGCTCCATCTAAAACTTTTAAAGATCTTTCAACTTCGATAGTAAAATCAACGTGACCTGGTGTATCTATAATATTAATTCTATGATCATTCCAAAAACAAGTTGTTGCTGCAGAAGTAATAGTGATTCCTCTTTCTTGTTCTTGTTCCATCCAATCCATTGTTGCTGCCCCATCATGAACTTCGCCTATTTTATGACTTTTTCCTGTATAATATAAAATTCTTTCAGTGGTAGTAGTTTTACCGGCGTCTATATGAGCCATGATACCAATGTTTCTATATTTATCTAATGTATATTTAGTAGCCATATATTATTTTTACCATCTAAAATGTGCAAAAGCTTTGTTAGACTCTGCCATTTTATGAGTATCTTCTCTTTTTTTTATTGCTGATCCTTTATTTTGTGATGCATCTAAAAGTTCGGCATATAATTTTTCAGCCATTGTTTTGTTTTTTCTTTTACGTGTTGCATCCATAAGCCATCTTAAGGCCAACGCCTGACCTCTTTTTTGTTTAACTTCAACTGGAACTTGATAAGTTGCACCACCTACTCTTCTAGATCTGCACTCTAAGTTAGGTTTTACATTGGTAATTGCAGTATTAAAAATCTTTATTGGATCCTCATTGTTTTTAGATTTTATTTTATCTAATGCATCATAAAGGATTTTTTCTGCTGTTGATCTTTTACCATCATACATAATTGAGTTTATAAATTTTGATACTATTTCTGAATGAAATTTTGGATCAGGATAAACTTTTCTAACTGGAGCTTTTCTTTTTCTAGACATAGATTATTTTGGTTTTTTTGCTCCGTATAGAGAACGTCTTTGTTTACGATTTGCTACACCTTGTGTATCTAGGTTACCTCTTAATATATGGTAACGAACACCTGGTAAATCTTTTACACGACCACCACGTAGAAGTACTACTGAGTGTTCTTGTAAATTGTGGCCTTCCCCTGGTATATATGCTGTTACTTCAAAACCATTTGACAATCTTACTCTTGCAACTTTTCTAAGGGCGGAGTTGGGTTTTTTTGGTGTTGTTGTATAAACTTTAACACACACTCCTCTTTTAAGTGGTTGTTTTTCAAGAGCAGGAACTTTGTTCCTGGCAATCGGTTTAATTCTACTTTTTTTAATCAATTGATTAATAGTTGGCATAATAATATTTTGAAGTTAAAGTAAGAACTACTTAGGTATAAATGTTGTTAGTGTTTAAGGTTATAATACGCCTTACTTCTAACATTCAAAATTTGCCGTAAACTAACATTCAATCTGCAAAAGTCAATGTTTAAGAGCTTTTTGATGTTATTTAAGCTGACTGTTCTGGCTCTAAAGGAGTAGATTCTAGCTCTTGTTTTTTAAGCTCTTCTAGCCGTAATTTATCTTGTTCTCGAGCTTGCTTATCCCAGTCAATTTTAGTTAAACCTGTACCGGCAGGCACAAGTCTTCCGACAATCACGTTTTCTTTCAATCCTTCAAGAGAATCAACTTTTCCACGTATCGAAGCATCAGTTAAAACCCTTGTTGTTTCTTGGAAAGAAGCAGCAGATATAAAAGAGTTTGTCTGTAAAGAGGCTTTTGTAATACCTAATAAAACCCTCTCAAAAACTGCAGGTTTTTTCTTTTCTTCTCTTAACTTATCATTGATTACATTAATATCTAACAAATCAATTACTTCACCTGATAATAAATCTGAGTCACCAGGATCTTTAATTTCAACTCTTTTTAACATTTGTCTTACTATAGTTTCTATATGTTTGTCGTTTATTACAACACCTTGTAACCTATAAACTTCTTGAACTTCTGTAATAAAATATTCAGTTAATTTTTCTACACCTAAAACTCTTAGAATATCGTGTGGTAAAGGCGCTCCATCTAATAAATACTCACCTTTTTTAATTTTTTCACCTTGGTTAAAATTGACATGTTTTCCTTTAGGTATTAAATAATTTGACGTTTCACCATTAGACGAAACTATTGAAATTTTTTGTTTACCTCTTACTTCTTTGCCAAATTCTATTACTCCATCATTCTCAGCTATAATTGCACTGTCTTTAGGTTTTCTTGCCTCAAATAACTCAGCAACTCTTGGTAAACCTCCAGTTATATCTTTTGTTTTAGAAGTTTCTTTTGGAAGTCTAGCTAACACATCACCTGCTGATATTTTTTGACCATCTTTTACTGATAAAACTGTATCAGGCACTAAATAATATCGTGCTTCATTGCCGTCAGCTTTTTTTATTATTTCACCTTTTTCATTTCTTAAAGTAATTCTAGGTTTTAATTCAGAATTTTTGGAAGATGATTTCCAATCAGTTACTGATTTTGATGATAGACCGGTTGCATCATCTAGTGTTTCGGTTAAAGAACTTCCTTCCATAAGGTCCATATAATTTACAATTCCGCCTGTTTCGGCTATCACAGGTAGTGTATAGGGGTCCCATTCAGCGATTTTTTTTCCTTTTTCGATCATGTCACCGTCTTTGAAAAAAAGTTTTGATCCGTAGTTAACTTTATAAATTCCAAGCTGCCTTTGTTGATCGTCTTCAATACTAAGTTGAGTATTTCTTCCCATCACAATTATGTTTTTCTTTGAGTCTTCAATTAAGTTTTTATTGATTATGTTTAATTTACCTTGTGTTTGGGAAATTATTTGAGACTCCTCTTTAATTTGAGCTGTTCCACCAACGTGAAAAGTTCTCATTGTTAATTGAGTTCCAGGTTCTCCAATGGACTGCGCAGCAATCATTCCAACAGCCTCACCTATGCTAACTAATTTACCTCTAGCTAAATCTCTTCCATAACATATTTGGCAAACACCTTTTGTAGAAGCACAAGTAATTACTGAATATACGTTAACTGATTTTACACCAGCTGCATCTATTTTTTCGCAATCAAATTCATCTATTAATTTATCTTTTTTTATTATGATTTCTCCTGTAACAGGATTTTTAATATTTTCAGCTATTACTCTACCTAAAACTCTTTCAGATAAACTTACTAAAATATTTCCACCTTCAATAATTTCAGATATGAATACTGATGATCTTTTTTTTGGATCACATGACGCTTTTGTAATTTGAACATCCTGGGCAACATCACATAATCTTCTGGTTAAATAACCTGAATTTGCAGTCTTTAAAGCTGTATCTGCTAAACCTTTTCTTGCTCCGTGTGTAGAGTTGAAATATTCTAATACTGATAAACCTTCTTTGAAGTTAGAAATAATCGGGGTTTCAATAATTTCCCCAGAAGGCTTAGCTATTAAACCTCTCATACCAGCCAACTGTTTCATTTGAGCTTGGGACCCTCTTGCACCCGAATCGGCCATCATGTAAACAGAATTAGTTTCTATTCTATCGTCATCATAAATTTTTTCTGCAGATGAAATTTCTTTCATCATTTCATTTGCTACAGTATCAGTGCATTTTGACCAGACATCAACAACTTTGTTATATTTTTCACCTCTAGTAATTAATCCATCAGAATACTGTTTTTCATATTCTTCAATTTGTTTTTTTGTGTTGTTTATAAGACTTACTTTTGTTTTTGGTATTAATAAATCATCCTTACCAAAAGAAATACCGGCTTTAAAAGCGTGTTTAAAACCCAATGTTTTTATTCTATCACAAAAAATAACTGTTTCTTTTTGCCCGCAGAATCTAAAGATAGTGTCAATTACTTCTGAAACATTTTTTTTAGTTAATAATTTATTTACTAGTGAAAATTTTATATTATGATTTTTCGGTAGAACGTTTGCCAGCAAAAATCTACCTGGAGTACTTGTAAATTTTTCAACTATTTTATTTCCTTCTTTATCAATTGTTTCAAATATTGAAATTATTTTAGAATGAAGGCTAATAGATTTATATTCAAGAGCTTGTTCTATTTCTTCAATGCTTGAAAATATCCCTTTAGGCTTCTTATCATTTTCATCAGCTTGAGATAAGTAATAAATTCCTAGAACGATATCCTGACTTGGAACTATAATTGGTTTACCATTTGATGGACTAAGAATGTTATTGGTTGACATCATTAAAACTCTTGCTTCTAATTGAGCTTCTAAACTTAATGGAATATGAACAGCCATTTGATCACCGTCAAAATCAGCATTGAATGCAGCACAAACTAGTGGGTGTAATTCAATTGCATTACCTTCAATTAATTTTGCTTCAAATGCTTGAACACCCAATCTGTGTAGCGTCGGTGCACGGTTTAAAAGAATTGGGTGTTCTCGAATAATATGTTCTAAAGAATCCCAAACTTCACTTTTTTCTTTTTCTACTAATCTTTTTGCTTGTTTAATGGTTGTAGCAAGACCTAATTTATCTAACCTTGCGTAAAGAAAAGGTTTAAATAATTCTAATGCCATTTTTTTTGGTAAGCCACATTGATGTAATTTCAATTCAGGGCCAACTACAATTACTGATCTTCCTGAGTAATCAACACGTTTACCCAGTAAATTTTGTCTAAATCTACCCTGTTTACCTTTTAGCATTTCAGCTAGAGATTTTAATGGTCTTTTTCCTGTACCGGTAATAACTCTGCCCCTTCTTCCATTGTCAAACAGGGCATCAACAGACTCTTGAAGCATTCTTTTTTCGTTTCTAACAATAATGTCAGGAGCTTTTAAATCTAAAAGTCTTTTTAATCGATTATTTCTATTTATAACACGTCTGTATAAATCATTTAAATCAGACGTAGCAAACCTACCCCCATCAAGGGGAACCAATGGTCTTAATTCTGGTGGAATAACAGGAACTGATGTCAAAATCATCCATTCAGGTTTGTTTCCAGAAGTAATAAAAGATTCTACTAGTTTTAATCTCTTTATAGTTCTTTCTTCAGTTACTTTAGATTTTATTTCAGGAAGTGCTTCTCTAAGCTTTTTTTGCTCTTTTTTAAGATCCAAATTTACTAGAATTTCTCTTACAGCTTCAGCTCCAATTCCTGCTGTAAAGGCATCTTCTCCAAATTCCTCTTGGGCCTTAATTAAAGCATCCTCAGATATTAATTGTCCTTTTTTTAAAGTAGTTAAACCAGGTTCAACAATTATAAAACTTTCAAAATATAAAACTTTTTCAACTTCTTTTAACTTCATGTCTATTGCTAATGAAATTCTGCTCGGTAATGATTTCAAAAACCAGATATGAGCTACAGGACAAGCTAAATCTATATGCCCCATTCTTTCTCTTCTTACGTTAGATTTTGTAACTTCAACACCACATTTCTCACAAATAATTCCTCTAAATTTCATTCTTTTATATTTTCCACAAAGACATTCGTAATCTTTTACTGGTCCAAAAATTCTTGAACAAAATAAACCATCTTTTTCAGGTCTGAAAGTTCTATAGTTAATAGTTTCAGGTTTTTTGATCTCACCATATGACCAAGATTTAATTTTTTCAGGACTAGCAAGAGTGATTTTTATGCTATCAAAATTGTTTTCTTGGACAATATTTTGATTTTCGTAATTTTTTGTTAAGTTTTTATCCATATTTAATTTAATTCTATGTTTAAACCTAGTGCTCTAATTTCTTTAACCAGCACGTTAAAAGATTCTGGTACACCTGATTCAAAATTATTATTACCTTTTACTATTGTTTCATAAACTTTTGTTCTACCAGCTACGTCATCTGATTTTACAGTTAAAATCTCTTGTAAAGTATATGATGCACCGTAGGCTTCTAATGCCCACACTTCCATTTCACCAAATCTTTGTCCACCTAATTGAGCTTTTCCACCAAGTGGTTGTTGAGTAACTAAACTGTACGGTCCAGTTGATCTAGCGTGAATTTTGTCTTCAACTAAGTGATTTAATTTAAGCATATAAATTATTCCAACAGTTACTGGTCTGTCAAATCTCTCACCTGTTTGACCGTTCCATAAATGTGTTTGTCCTGAATTAGGTAATTTTGCTATATCTAACATTTTATTTATATCATCTGTACTTGCGCCATCAAAAACTGGAGTTGCTATAGGAACACCGTTAGATAAATTTTGAACTAGTTCTGCTATTTCTTTATTTGATAATTTTGAGATTACATCATTATAATAACTTTCACCGTAAATTTCTTTAAGTTTATTTTTTATTTTATCTATTTGTTCATCAAAGTTTTTTAAATATTGCTTAATTTGATCTCCTAGCTCTGAGCACGACCAACCAAGGTGTGTTTCTAAAATTTGTCCAACATTCATCCGACTTGGTACCCCTAAAGGATTCAAAACTATGTCTACAGCTTTTCCATTTTCCATATAAGGCATATCTTCAACTGGCACTATTTTACTTACTACACCCTTATTTCCATGTCTTCCTGCCATCTTATCACCTGGCATCAATCTTCTTTTTACAGCAACAAAAACTTTAACAACCTTCATTACAGTTGGTAGTAAATCATCGCCTTGTTGTATTTTTGAAACTTTATCCTCAAATCTTAGTCTTATATCTTCAGATGCATCATCAAATTGATTTTTTAACTTTTCCAAATTTGTATTTAATTCTTGTTTTTGTAATGGAATCTTCCATAAATCTTTAAGTGATATATTCTCAAAATCATTTTGATTTAGAGTAGTGCCTGGTTTTAATTCTTTAAATTGTTTGTTAATGGCTTGGCCATTTAATAAATCAATGGCTCTTAATTTAATATTTCTATTAAGAATTTCTTCTTCAACTTTTTTATCTTCTTGAACCGCTTCAATCTCAGATCTTTCAATAGCAATAGAACGTTCATCTTTTTCAATACCATGTCTGTTAAAAACTCTTACATCTATAACTACGCCGGTACTACCTGATGGTAATTTAAGAGATGAATCTCTGACATCAGTAGCTTTTTCACCAAATATAGACCTTAATAATTTTTCTTCTGGACTTGAAGATGTTTCACTTTTAGGTGTAACTTTTCCAACTAAAATATCACTGGGTTTAACTTCCGCGCCTACATAAACTATTCCAGACTCATCCAAATTTCTCAAACTTTCCTCACTCACATTTGGTATATCTCTAGTTATTTCTTCTGCACCTAATTTAGTATCTCTAGCCATAGACTCGTATTCTTCAATATGAACTGAAGTAAACACGTCATCTGTAACACATCTTTCTGAAATAAGTATTGAGTCTTCAAAATTATAACCTTGCCAAGGCATAAAGGCTACGGTTACATTTTTACCTAATGCTAACTCACCAAGTTTGGTAGCCGGGCCATCTGCTATAATGTCACCTTTTTTAATTTTATCACCAACTTTAACTAAAGGTTTTTGGTTAATGCATGTATTTTGATTTGATCTCTGAAATTTTGATAAGTTATAAATATCTACAGCGGATTGAGATAAGTCTGTTACTTCTGAAGCTTTGACTACAATTCTTTTTCCATCAATTTTATCTACTAAACCATTTCTTTTAGCTACGATTGTTACTCCTGAATCTAAAGCTACATCTGATTCTATACCTGTTCCAACTAATGGAGATTCTGGTTTTAATAAAGGTACAGCCTGTCTCATCATGTTCGACCCCATTAAAGCTCTATTTGCGTCATCATTTTCTAAAAAAGGAATTAATGCAGCTGCAACAGATACTAGTTGTTTTGGTGAAACATCAATAAAATCAATATTTTCTCTAGCTGATAGTTCAAAGTTCAAATTTTTTCGACAAGCAACTAACTCTTCGGCAAAAGACCCATCTTTATTTAAAGCTGAATTAGCCTGAGCAATTGTAAATTTTTCTTCTTCGATTGCAGATAAATATTTTATTTCAGATGTCACTTTGCCATTTGAAACTTTTTTATAAGGACTTTCTATATAACCAAATTTATTTACTCTACAATAAGTAGCTAAACTATTTATCAAACCAATATTGGGCCCCTCTGGTGTTTCAATTGGACAAATTCTACCGTAATGAGTCGGGTGTACATCTCTAACTTCAAACCCAGCTCTTTCTCTTGTTAGACCTCCAGGTCCTAAAGCAGATACTCTTCTTTTGTGAGTTATCTCAGACAAAGGGTTAGTTTGGTCCATAAATTGTGATAATTGGGAAGTAGAGAAAAAATCTCTTAAAGCTGTTGTTATTGGCTTAGCATTAATAAGATCCTGTGGCATTGCAGACTCGATTTCAAGAAATGTAGACATTTTTTCTTTTACTGTTCTTTCCATTCTTAAAAGGCCTATTCGGAATTGATTTTCAACTAATTCTCCTACAGATCTTACTCTTCTATTGCCTAAGTGATCGATGTCATCCACATCGCCTTTACCGTCTCTTAAATCTAGCATAAATTGGATAATTGCTATTATATCTTGGGTTTCTAAAATAGTTTTTTTATCATTTGTTGATAGATTCAGTTTTGAATTTAATTTTACTCTTCCTACCTCTGATAAATCGTATCTTTCTTTTGTAAAATAAAGATTATTAAAAATCTCTTCAGCAATTTCAACTGATGGTGCTTCACCTGGTCGTAAAACTTTATAAATATCATTTAAGGCTTCAGTTTTGTTTGAATTTTTATCAATTTTTAAAGTTTCTAGAATATAAGGACCTTTATTAATTGGATCAATATTTACAATACTTATTTCTTTTTCTTCTTGAGCAATAATTTTTTCTAGATATTCTTCAGTAATGTCAAACCCAGCTCCAATTAGGATATCACCATTTTTTTCTACGATATCTTTTCCAACATATTTTCCAATAATTTGATCATTTGGAATTAAAATTGAATTTAAACCTTTTTCTTTAAGCTTTTTAGCAATAATAATATTTAATTTATCACCCGCATTTAAAACTTTTTTATTTGTTTTAGCATCTAATAAATCATAAGAAAGTTTTTGAGGTCTCTTGTAATTTTCTAAATTAAAATCTGTGATCCAGCTTTTAGCTGAAGAATTATAAGTATATTTACTTGTAGTATGAAAAGTTTCAATAATCTTCTCTTTAGAAAAACCCAAGGCAAATAAAATAGAAGTTATTGGAAGCTTTTTCTTTCTATCAATTCTAAAATGTAAGATATCTTTAGGATCAAATTCAAAATCAAGCCATGAGCCTCTACCCGGAATTATTCTACAATTAAATAAGAGTTTACCACTAGCATGAGTTTTTCCTTTATCATGATCAAAAAATACGCCTGGACTTCTATGCATTTGATTAACTACAACTCGCTCAACTCCATTAGTAATAAAAGTTGCACTCGGTGTCATTAAAGGTAAATCGCCAATAAAAACCTCTTGTTCTTTAGCAGATAGAATTTGTTTTGTGTTATTTTCTACATCTATATCATAAACAACTAACCGTAAAATAGCTTTTAATGCAGTTGAGTAAGACAAACTTCTTTGTTTGCATTCAATTACATCAAACTTAGGTTTTTCTAACTTATAAGAAATGTATTCTAAAGTTGATTTATCATTACCATCTTCTATTGGAAAAATACTTTTAAATACTTTGTCAATTCCTTTTGATAATTCTTTCAATTGATCGTTTAAAGGTTTTGAATCTAAAAATTCTGTATAAGAATTCTTTTGAACTTCTATAAGATTTGGAATTGATAAACCTTCTACAAGTTTACCAAAGTTTTTTCTTATATTTTTCTTTTGAGTAAAAGATAATTGCATTAAATATAAAAAAATTTTACTGCAAGTTTAACTTTACAGTAAAATCTAGTCTTAAATTTTGTTTACTTTAATTCTACTTTAGCTCCAGCTGCTTCAAGTTTTTTCTTAAATTCTTCAGCTTCTTTTTTAGCTACACCACCTTTAATTTCTTTTGGAGCTGCCTCTACTAAATCTTTAGCTTCTTTTAAGCCTAAACCAGTTATTGCTCTAACTTCTTTAATTACGTTAATTTTTTTATCTCCAGCTGCGGCCAAGAAAAGAGAAAATTCTGATTTCTCTTCACCTGCCGGTGCTGCTGCTCCACCTGCTGGCGCTGCTGCGGCAGGGGCTGCTGCTGTAACACCCCATTTTTCTTCTAGTTGTTTAGAAAGTTCTGCTGCTTCTACAACAGTTAAAGTTGAAAGTTCGTCTATGATTTTATTTAAGTCTGCCATTTTATGTTCCTGTGATTTAATTTTTTAAACTCTTTGCGCGCGCTAAATTAGCAATTTTTGAGCCAGGTGCAAGTAAAATACTTACTATTTTTTGAGCCGGAGCTGTTAAAATACCTACTATTTTAGCCCTTGCTTCATCTAAAGTTGGAAGTGTGGCTATTATAGACACCTCTTTATCATCTAAAACTTTGCCATCCATGTATCCAGCAATAATTTTTAACTTTTTATTAGCTTTTGAAAACTTCGTTAAAATTTTTGCTGTTGAAATTGGATCTGAAGAAATAGCTGCTGCGGTTGGACCTGTAAAATATTTTTCTAAATCTTTTTTTTCAGTTTCCTTAATAGCTATTTTAGTAATTCTATTTTTTGTTATCTTAAAAAGGATGCCTTTTGATCTAAGTTCATTTCTTAAAGCGTCCAGTTCGTTTACATTTAAACCTTGATATTGAGCAATCATTACAGAGTCATTTGATGAAAAATTTTTTTTCATTTCCTCAACGTAATTCTTTTTTGCTTCTTTCGACATCATAATATTATTTAGCTCCCGCTTTATACGAAATACCCATGGAAGAAGTTATAAAAATATTTTTTATAAACTCACCTTTAATTGTATCTGGTTTTTCTTTTTTTACACTTTCAATAAAATGATTATAATTTTCTAAAAGTTTTTCAATAGAATAACTTTTTCTTCCAATAGTTGAAGAAAGATTTCCATCTTTATCATTTCTTATTTCGACTAATCCTGTTTTAATATCTTTTACAGCTTTAGCAATGTCAGCTGTTACCGTGCCTAGTTTAGGGTTAGGCATCAAACCTTTTGGCCCTAATACTTTACCATGTTTTCCAATTTTACTCATCATAGACGGTGTGCAAATAAGCTTAGTAAAATCAAATTTACCTGAAGCAATTTTTTCTATTAAGTCGTCTGAACCAACTACATCAGCACCACTTTTTTTTGCTTCGTCAATTTTGTTTGCCTCACATAAAACTGCAACTTTATTTTTTTTACCGGAACCATTCGGTAAATTTACAGTTGTTCTTAAACTTAAATCTCCTCCTTTAGATTGTTTTAGATTAATTCTTAAAGAGACATCAATTGACTCGTCAAACTTAGTAGTTGAATTTTTTTTAACTAAATCTAAAATATCTTTTATAGATATTTTTTTATCTTTAATTGAAGATTTTAATATTTCTTTATATCTTTTAGATTTCTTTTTCATAATTAATCTTTTACCTCAATTCCCATAGATCTTGCAGATCCACAAATAATTTTAGTAGCTTCTTTAATGTCGAATGCATTTAAATCTTTCATTTTTTCTTTAGCAATATTCTCTGCTTGTTTCATGGTTATAGATCCAGCTACTACTCTTCCAGGTTCTTTTGAGCCACTTTTTAGTTTTGCTGCTTCTCTTATAAAATGCGACGCAGGTGGTGATTTGATTATAAAATCAAATTTTTTATCTTTATATACAGTAATAACTACTGGAACAGGTTTGCCCATAAAAGCTTTTGTTTTTTCATTAAAAGCTTTACAAAATTCCATAATGTTTATTCCTCTTTGACCTAAAGCTGGACCAACAGGGGGAGCTGGATTAGCTTGACCTCCTTTAATTTGTAATTTTACATAACCTACAATTTCTTTTGCCATCTAATTTTTCTCCACTTGATTAAACTCTAAATCTACCGGTGTAGCTCTACCAAATATAGAAACTGACACTTTAAGTCTAGATTTTTCTTCATCAATTTCCTCGATTAGTCCATTAAATGAAGCAAATGGACCATCACATACCTTAACTTTCTCTCCTATTTCAAAACTAATTCCTACTTTTTGAGAAACTGCACTTTCAGATACCTGACCAAGAATTTGCTTAATTTCATTATCAGATATAGGTGTTGGTTTTTCAGAAGTTCCTAAAAAACCACTTACTTTTTGAAGGTTTTTAATTAAATGGTAAATCTGCTTTGTTAACTCAACTTTAACCAATACATAACCTGGAAAAAACTTTTTCTCTTTTTTTGTTCTTTTGCCCTTTTTAACTTCTGTTACTTGGTGTGTAGGAACTAATATTTCACCAAGATTTTCAGATAATTTATGTTTTTTAAGCTCTTCTTTTATTGACTCTACAACTTTTTTTTCGAAGCCAGAATATGCCTGTACAATGTACCAATTCATAAATTAAAAACTAATTGTTAATACTAAATTTAACAAAAATCTCAAAATTTGATCTAAAATTAAAAAAAAAATTGCAGCAATAGAAGCTAAAGCAAAGACCATTACTGCTCCCATCATAGTATCTTTTTTAGTTGGCCAAGATATTCTGAAAGTTTCTTGTTTAACTTCCTGGATAAATTTTAGAGGATTTTTCATAACTTTTCAAAGTTTGGCAGGAGCGGAGGGACTCGAACCCACAACCTCCGGTTTTGGAGACCGGCGCTCTACCAATTGAACTACGCTCCTAAGCGTTATTTAATTATTTTAGTTACTACTCCAGCTCCAACTGTTTTACCACCTTCTCTTATTGCAAAATTTAAATTATCGTTCATTGCAATTGGAGTAATTAGTTTTACAGAAAATTTTCCATCATCACCTGGCATTACCATTTCTGTGCCAGAAGGTAGTGTTACTTCTCCTGTAACGTCAGTAGTTCTGAAATAAAACTGAGGTCTATATTTTGTAAAAAAGGGAGTATGTCTTCCACCCTCTTCTTTTTTTAAAATATAAGCCTGACATTCAAATTCTGTATGCGGAGTTATTGAACCAGGTTTACAAAGAACTTGTCCTCTTTGAACATCTTCCCTTTCAACACCTCTTAATAATGCTCCTATGTTATCTCCTGCTTCGCCGCTATCTAAAAGTTTTCTAAACATTTCAACACCAGTACAAACTGATTTTTTTGTATCAGTGATACCTACGATTTCAATTTCTTCTCCAACTTTTATGACACCAGATTCTACCCTACCTGTTACTACTGTTCCTCTTCCTGAAATTGAGAAAACATCCTCAACAGGCATTAGGAATGGTTTGTCTTTAGGTCTATCTGGTTGCGGAATAGTTTCATCTACAGCTTTCATTAACTCCAGAATTGCTTCTTTCCCTAATTTAGGATCACCGCCTTCAACAGCAACTAATGCAGAGCCTTTAATGATAGGAGTTTTATCTCCAGGAAATTTATAAGAAGTTAATAACTCTCTTATTTCTTCCTCAACTAAATCAACTAATTCTTGATCTTTAACAGTATCAATTTTATTTAAGAAAACTACGATTGAAGGAACACCAACTTGTCTAGCTAAAAGAATATGTTCTCTAGTTTGCGGCATTGGACCGTCAGCGGCATTAACAACTAAAATCGCTCCATCCATTTGCGCTGCTCCAGTAATCATATTTTTTACATAGTCAGCGTGACCTGGACAGTCTACGTGCGCGTAATGTCGTTTTTCAGTTTCATATTCAACGTGTGCAGTTGAAATTGTGATCCCTCTTTCTTTTTCTTCAGGTGCTTTGTCAATTTGATCATAAGCTACAAAATTTGCACTAGAAGTTCCGCCAGCTTCAGACAATACTTTTGTAATAGCAGCTGTTAAAGTTGTTTTACCATGATCTACGTGTCCTATTGTACCAATATTACAATGGGGTTTATTTCGTTGAAACTTTTCTTTTGACATTTTATTTTTTCCTCACTTTATATTTGTTTAACTTTTAAATTTTGGAGCGGGTAAAGAGAATCGAACTCTTACATCCAGCTTGGAAGGCTAGCGTTCTACCATTGAACTACACCCGCAAAATCCAAACTTAACACGCCCTTTATTATTA
>Ga0222717_10001201_pt1 | contig 21441 bp, 10 predicted proteins | sample C33_18DmetaG_FD_165053 | JGI IMG/M metagenome (GOLD analysis project Ga0222717, IMG submission 165053) | Estuarine water microbial communities from San Francisco Bay, California, United States - C33_18D | ecosystem: Environmental > Aquatic > Marine > Unclassified | place: USA: California...
ATCACCTGGATCGAAGTCATAATTAGATGCAGTAAGATCTGTATTGTCTACTTTAACTACTACTTTACCGTAATTTTTTGCAGTACCTGATCCAGTACCGATTCCTGTTGCAACAAAGAATGTCCCTACATTACTATTACTTGCACCTATAAGTGTGAAGTCTGTAGTTCCTGCTGATACAATTTTATATGTATTGCCCACTTTAAATAAACCAGCAACTACAGGCGTGTTAGCAACTGCCATATTAAATGCATATCTTTGTCTTGGCTGGTATCTTTTTGTACTTCCTAATTGCAATTTACCTAATGTAACATTGCTGTCATTGTCGCTCAATGAAAAGTCATTACCTTCAATTTTTAATGATCTATATCGTGTAAAAGCATTTGCAGATGTAACGTCATTTTCTATTACACTTGCTGTAATGTTGGCGTTCATGTCTGCATTGTTATTAATAAGTGTGGAAACGTTGGCTATATCTGTTATGCTACTTAAATTATATGTCGCCGCATCAGTACCTGCCGCATAATTTCCAAAATGGTCTGTGACTGTTAAACTTCCTAGTCCTGTAATATTGGCAACATTACTATTCTTTTTGCCGTACGTTCCTGAAATATTAGAAAATAATCTATTAGTTACAATTTCAAATGTGTTTGTTGTTACGTTACTAATATTAAAAAATATAGATTCTATTGTTTTTGTAATAGGATTTGTATTAGAAATATATACATCGTCGCCATTAGACAATCCGTGTGAATTTGATATTACAATAGTATTAGCACTTGTTGATGTAGAATGTGATACATAATTTATGTTACCTGCATTTGCTTGTACGATAGCATTAGGTACAACAGGGTCTGTGCTTGTTTTAACATCTATTGTAAATGTAGTACTTGTTACATTTGATATTTTATATATACTAGTTAAATTTCCTTGATCAGCACCTACAAAAGACACATTATGCGTATTAGAAATACCTTCTAAATTACCAGTAACAGTAACAATTCCGGATGCATCATTTTGCGATACACTTACTGCTCTAGCAGTTTGATATGTTTTGTCGTTTAATGTAACATTAAAATCTGTAATTGCACTAGTAGATTTTGCTTCTATGTTTGCGATTGTTGAGGAGACTGTTCCAACATTTATTTCTGCAGTTGTTACGGTCAAGCCAACAGTATCTGTATATCCAGTACCTTGATTATTGACTGCTATAGAACTAATTAGTCCGTTAGTATTAAGTGTTGCTGTAGCCGTTGCATTTGCGCCGTCACCTGTGATATTAATTACAGGTAATTCGAAATATTTATGATCTGTTTCTAAAACATCTATTCTGTCTATAACTCCTGTTGTATCTTCAGGGAAGGCCAATGTGAATAACTGTGGGTCCTGTACAAAGTCTGATTTAACTAGTGCTAGTTCTACACTCTGATCATTTTCTAAATCACCGAAAGAACCAACTTTAAGAGCCCACTCATCATAGATGTCCATGTCTCCTTGTATGATAGCACTACTTCTTCCTATTCTACTTAAACTTGTTTTAGTTCCTTTATTCTGTATAAACCCTTTATAGAATTCAAATTGTTGATCATCATCAATTTCTAACTCTGAGAGATATTTTTTCTCTTGGTATCCAAATAAACTTCTAGCAGTTTCGTATACTTGTTTCTCTACAGGTATAAATCCAAGTTCATGGTATCTTCCCATGCTTTCTGCTAAGTTATCTAGGTTAGGTTTTAAAGAATCTTCTTGTATCAGGAATCCTTCACTTATAAATCTACCGTCCCAATTTGCTGTCCTATTACCTTTTAATCTTATTCTTGATTGTTGCTGATTCAATAAAGGATCAAATAATGTATCAGCAAAATCTGTAACATTATCTAATACCATAGCATGTTCTATTTCTCTTACAAATAAACATACAGCATATATTTCTTTTCCTTTTGGGGGTATAATCTCTAGTTTTAAATCCTGTCTATTTATGGAACATTCTTTTGGATTTATAGACTTTCCGTCTTTATCCATAATGTTAAACATATTATATTCACTACGTTTAATTTTTGCAACAAACCCTTTTGTAGTTTCAAATGTTATTTTATTAGCCATCGGAGACAACTCTAAAGTATTACCTACTTGCCAGTTATCTTGCAACCAGAATAAGAATTGTTTTGCAGAATAGATCCAGTCTCTTGTATCGTTTATGTCTATGTCATATTCACCAAACGTATATCCTAAATCCTTTTGATATCTTCCTAAAGAAACTAAGAAGTCAAATACATCTTGTTCTGATGTATAAACTGTTTCGTAATCTACTTTTTTAATTGTTCCTGTTGTGTCTAAATATACCGCACCTTCTTTGAAATCAATCTGTGGTAACCTATTTAGTTTTTTATATAATAACCCGCTGAATGTATTTGCACCTGGTACATAATCTTTTGCTTCGTAATATACATCATTATAGTTTACTATAGTACCTTTGTTGTAGGATGTATTTGCCTGCCAGTCTACATAAGGATGAGGTTCTCCACCTACCTGTAGTTTTTCTGATCTCCCAGTGACGTCACTTTCTAAAATTTTAAAATGACCTAAATTTTTATCGTAACCTTTTACTATATATCCTGTAGATGCTTTTTGTATTATTACACCCTGATATACATTTCTAGATTTATACGGAGAGTTATGTACGGATAATGTAATATTTTCTTGAGGTATAATTAGATTAGTACTATTTCCTGTTGTACTATATTGATCCATGGACATTGTCATTGTGTCTTTGTCTACATAACCTGAGAATCTATAACCTAGTTTTGTATTAAGTGTTCTAACTTTATCTGCAAAGAATGTTTTTATGTCTAAGCCTTGGAATCGTAACCAACTATTAATAAATTGTGTATAGCCTATATTAGTTACTATATTTCTGTCGTCATCTATATCACCATGTATTTCGAAATCTGTACTGGATGAGAAGTCCCAACTTTTTCTAGTAAGTTTACTTAAATAATTTCTATTAAATCCGCCTTCATATAGACTGTGTGACAGTTCTAAAACTTTTGTAGGGTCGCTGAATACTGTAGCAAATTGTCCTGGTTTGTGTAAAAGCAATGCTTCTACTACTGCAAATGGATATTTTTCACTATATTTCCATGCATTTTCTACAGGAGCACCATCTCCTAGTTTCCAAGAATTTAGTATTTCCGTAGTATTAGATTGCCTGATATTTGGTGTACTTGTTTGAGCCTTAGTTGCACCGTCGTCTGGAACAACTTGTCCAACACTATTTTGTGCTATATTGTTAAGTGTAGCCAACGTTTTTCCTACGTATGTGTTCAAAGTCATACTTGACTCAGGTAGTTCTGAAGTTGTGTCTGCAACTCCTCCAATTGCGTAAGGGAACATTGGTGTTCCTGTATCGTCGATTGTAACAACGTAATATCTTATAGGCGAACTAGGGGAATCAGGAGTGTATCCTACTCTATGATTATATTTACTTGCATACCCAAGGGCAGTATCAGTACTGGTATCATATCTGTAATCTTGTACAAATACACCTGTTGGTGCCCCACCTGGGCCATTCGGTCTTATATCTGTGCTAAGAACAAATCCACTTTTAATGTTTGTTATAGCACTAGATGAATCCATTGGATCTGTATATCCATATGGTCCGTAAATTGGTAAGCCGTCAAATGCCCATCCTACAATACCCGAGTGTGTTGAGCTATCTCCCCAAACACTACTATTTGACATTTCAGAAGTTATAACTGTTGTAGTTGCAACTCCGCTTGTATTTGTTATTGCAATGTCACCTGAATTTCTTAATTTACTATCTTCATATTCTTTATTGTAAATCCAACCTGTTGTACTCCAGGTATTACTTGATAAAACACTCATAAGAGGAAGACCGTTTATTAGTATTCCCACTGCACCGTCACTGAAATTATTATCTGTTCCATTGCCTTCTGCAACTGTTGTTAAGTCTATGGTATTAGATAAACTATATGTTTGCGTTAAGAACTTAATTGGATCAGGCTCTGTGACTAATTGTCTAGAATAGTTTGGCTTAGATATACTTCTAATATAAATTTTATTAGCATCGTATGATATGTTTATGCCGTCTTTCTTTAAAAAACTTGTTGTTTTAAATCCTAGCGACGTGTCTAAAATGGTTTCACTGTATCTAATATTTTTAGTTGTAGACCCAGTATTACCTATGTCGTATGGGGATTTTAAATTTGCATCTGAATCTACAGGAAGTAAATCTAATAATCCTGTTCTTCTTCCTGATAATTTTCTTGTATAAATATTGTGGTCACCATGAGAATTACCAATATAATTATCATTTGTAATGTTTTCTCTATTACCCTGCCTGATTATTCCTTTTTCTAAATCACTCCACATAGGAGTATTGTTACTGCCATAATCACTATATGCTGTTGTAATATATTGTGAGTCCCACCAAGTTGGTTTTTCTGTGAACCCTAGCATTTCCCATGGATGTGTATGAGGTCTTACTGTATCGTAATAGTATTCAAACCAGCCTCTCCAGTGCCCTGGCAAGTCAGAGTCGCCTCTGTAATTCCATGTCCATGAGTCGTTAGCATCATAGAATTCGTTTACAATAGGATCTACTTTATTTTCAATTACCCAGTTTTCGAAATTTGTTTGTAATAAATCATTAAATTCTGATGTTGAAAGTCTATCTAATCTAAAAGCACCTGGTCTAGTTTCTGAAATATTAAGTGCGGGTAAACTGTTTGCTGTCCTAAATTCTGCTTTTGCTGAGTTATATATTCTTTTTTCAAATTCTAGTACTATGTCGTCTCTAAGATCGTTAAATACAGGAAGCCTACTACCGTCATGACCTATAATTACATCTTGTGCTTCTGTAAAACTCGTATCACTTTCTTTGTAAGGCAAATAAAGTGGATATAAACCCATAGTACTAGGTGTCGGAGGACACTCTACACTATCTCTATCTTTATTGTAAATTTTGAATTCTAACTCATCTAATAGTTCTGGAGTGTAATTGTTAAATGTTACGGTTAAAGGACTATATGTTAATGTATAATCATCACCAATAGTCATTAATGTTTTTACACCCTTCCTTGTGTAGTATACTAATAAACTATTTTCTATTTTATCTAAATCTGCTGTACTTGTTAATGTGTGAGAACTTAAAGTAATATCATCTATTATCTTAGTCTCCTTCGCATAGTTATCACCAAATGGCATAACATAAGTGTCACCGAAAACATTTCTGCCAACACTAAACGATATTAAATTTCTTAAGACTTTTTCTAAAATTTCCTCATTACTAACTTCTGAGAAGTCAACTATATTAAAGTAGTTTTCTAACTCTTTAAAAAATCTTTTCTTATATTTTCCATATTCGTTTGCATTAAATCTTAGAGCCTCTACCAAATTGTGAGGTTTGTCATCTAATAAAAATGCTCCTAATATTAGATCTTCATTAGTTTGAACAATATCTGTAGCATAATCTGCCTTCTTTTCCAAGTCACTAAAATTGTTTACATTTAATGAATCCCCAGTAAACCCAATTTGACCTTCCATGTATTTTTTAAAATGTGACAAATATTCAGGTTCTGATATCTTTGTAATACTTTTATTTAAAGGGTTATTGCTCCATGCTAATGGTAAAGCATGTTTACTTTTGTTGCTTGTAGAAATAATTAGTCCTGAGGAACTATATGCACTAACTTCAAATATATCGCCAACAGCAAGATATTTTCTTTCTATCGTAATGCTATTATCTATATAAGAAAAGTTAGTAAAAGATACACCGTTCTTTTTTACAATTAAATCAAGGCTACCGTCGTTGTCTACTATCGAATTAGACAATAGATCAGGTACACAACCTATATCAAATTTTGTTGAGAACTCATCTAATTTTGTTCTTGTAATTTCATGTATTGTTTCTATTCGTTGTTTGCTTTTAGCAGTAACGTCTTTAAATGTATTAAAATACCTAGGCTTAGTTTTACATAATTTATACTTATAATTTCCGCTTATATCGGTATAATCTGTACCACCTAATGTAATATGCGAGTAAGTAGTAGTATCTATAAAGTTTATAAAACTTATTTCACTTGCACTTTTAAATGCTCTATATACTAAAGGAATTCCATAAATTGGGTCCTTAGTCCCAGTGCCTACTTCTAAACCAAATATTTTGTTGCCTGTAAATGTACTACTTGGGAATATAAGTTTGTTGCCTAAATATCTATGCATATCATCATATAGATTAAATAAAGGTGCTTGGTTTAATTTTGATTTAATTTGTGCTTGTACTAACCCGTCATTGTAATAGTACTCTTTTCCAATCTCTTGATTACCCGATGATATAAAAACAGTATTGTTTTCATCAAAGGTACTATCAACACTTAAACTAATTGCATTTGATAATGATGCATTGGCAACCGTTGCCACATAAATATTTTTGGAAATAGCAGAACTTTCATTAGGAAAAATAATCTTTGTTCCTGTTTGCACAGTAACTGAGTCAATCGTTACATTACTTGCATCTAATCCATTTATCTCACTATATAATAATTCTGAACTAACGTCTACGTTTCCTTTGCTAGTTATTCCGTGATTATATAATTCTAAATCTTTGTCAAATTCTAAAATAGGCCTGTCTGCTTGGTGTACTTTAGCCGGAATGTCGTCTCCAGCATCAGTAAAGTTTTCTTTATGATACCAAAAATTTACTCTACTCCAAACATTATTATTTACTGCTCCTCTGCCTAATAAAACATAATCTTTACTTGTTTGTGGATTGTTGTACCCATTAGAATAATTTTGTATTACTGGTACAAGTACTATTTCTTCGCCTACGCCTTCTACTATATATTCATTACCGCTGTACTTAGAATTATCTATAACATAACTTCCTGCGAATGCAATCTTCATGCCGTTTCTAAATGTTGTGCCGCCTAAAGGAGTATATGTAGGTTTACCTACAATGTCCTTGTCCACGTCTATAGGGTTAGTTGCAGTACCAGATACATTAATTGCTGTAGGTGATTTAATTACATCTGTAATTGTTAATGTAATATCAGCACCGCCGCCACCGCCTAAATTAGCGTCTGTTATAGTTACAGTATCGTTTGTATCAAAATATAGACCTTCTTTATTAAGACTTACAGTTCCGGAACCGTTCGAAGAGATTACCACAGAAAATTCTGCATTAAATCCATTGCCGCTTGTAGTATATTCACTAGAATCTATCGTGTAACTTCCTGCTGTTCTGTTACTATCTGCAGAAATAGATGCAGTTAAAGTTTTTATGCTACCATGCGGTGTCCAAAAATATTCTTGATAATTTATAAATTTATTATATTCTATGGGAGGAAGAAACGATTGATAATGTGTTGAAAATATTTTATTCTCATCCGACATTTCAACATTATAATTTTTTAATGTTGCTACTAATTCATCATAAAACATAAAGTCTTCACTTATGTTTGTTGTTGCATTTGTAGTGTTTACGGCAGGTGTTAAACTATAAAATTGCTTATTAACATCATCTTCGTATATCCATACGCCATCTACTAGTTTATCTTTAGATGTTTTTTTACCTATAAAGCCACTTATTGGTTCTAAGTTTGCTTTACTATAAAGTTGCTCTACAGTACTTTCAAAAAAGTTTTTTACAGTATTTGTTTGTAGAATACCGGGTAATTTTTTATAAATTTTATTTGCCATTAGTTAGCCAATGTTGTTTTAGTAATTTTATCTATAATTTCTATATCGGAGACTTTTGCTGTACTAACAAAAAACTCATTAGACTCTGCTTTAATTTGGAATAAATCTCCAAATGTTCCTGAATTATTTTTAGGTACGATCACAATGCTTCCTATGATTCCACTTAATTGTTGATGTACATAACTGCTCAATTCTGTAAAGTAAAAATTCTCTCCAAACTCCCAATTGTCAACATTAAAATATTTATTGAATGCTTGAATAACTTTTGTCTTAATTTCATTATCGCTTAGAGATGAACCTGCAAGTTTTACGACTCTAAATTTTGCTCTTGTGCTTTCTTCTGCATCTGCACCAAATAATCTTTTAAACTTAGCACTTTTGTATACAATAGTATCACTGGCATTTTTAAAGTTTTCTAAATTTATAAATTCATTAGATAATTCGTCACTTGTAGGTGCTAGAGGATATGCTGTACCTGGTACATTTATATATTTTTGTATAGCATCATAATAGGACAATGTTAGTACTAACATTTCTACGACATTACTAATGCTTGGGTCTATTCTTACGTCGTTAGGTGCTCTGTGATCCCATTTTATAACACATGGTCTAACATCGCCTACTCTTGTATCTTGGTCTTTGCCTCGTCCTATTTTAACAAAGCAATCTGTTGTCTCTACTAGACTAATACTATTTGCATCTGTACTACTTCTTGTCATTACATAGAATTTCTCATTTTCTACAACATATATTTTAATACCAAAATATTGATTTGCTGTATTCTCAAACTTTTCTGCCATTACTAAAGTATCTAACAATATATAATCAACAGTACTCCATTCTACTGGGTCAGAATAAGTTATAGGAGATATTGTAGGAGGTGTAGAACTAGATTTAGTATTATCCCAATCTGTCTCTCCTCTCCAGTCTAAAATAACTCCACTAACAGGTCGGTCATATACATACCCATCGAAGTCACTGTAATTTTCAAATATAATTAAATCTGTACTTGACACAAATTCATTAAATTGAAACGGTTTGTCTGGAACTAAGTCATTATTAGCATCTATTGGTGCGACTTTAACCTTTCTATTATCAGTATAACCATCTGTATATTTGAACACATCTGTAATTGTATAAACTATGTCTTCTTCTAGTCTATCTTTTGCTGTAAGATACTCAACTAAAATCTTATCTCTACTAATAGCACCTGTTGTATCACTAGCAAAAGTGTAGTAATTGTCATCTAAGTTTGTATATGTTAATACCCCGGTCTCTGTTGCAAGGTCTACTGATGTTAATTCTAATCTTCCTCTGTCGGCGGTACTATTAAATACATTTCCTGTAATACCGTATGATCTGACACCTGTTGTTCCAGTAGTAAATACACCACCATGGTAATATTCTGTTAATTGGGTCGTTGCATTGTATTGTTTGTAGGTAACATTTCCAACTGAATCTAAAATATTATATCCAAAAGTAGTATTTGTAAACGGTATGGTTATAGTGCTTGGTAACTTACTTATACGTCCATCATTATTAGATAATGTTACGTTATTTGTAGATACATTTCCATCATCAAAATAAGGATTTAAAGCAACATTAGCCGCATTTACGAATCTATTTTCTATTATAATATTTGCTTTAGGAGTACCTAAACCTTGTAATATTGCGAAGTTACTTTGCCATACTACGTTTACATCAAACCATTTTACATCTCTAGATCTTAATGCAATATTTGTTCTTAAACCATTTGGATCATAGTATGCAGAATTATCTAAACTTTGCCATGCGTCTGCAATATTGTCGCTATCAGAATCTGCCCAAACAAAACTTTCAGTAACACCTGGTTTATAATTTAAGGTATTAAATGTAATTGTATCTTTTACTGCTTTTGTTGTGTTGTCTGTGATCTTAACAGATTTTACATTGTAGAATTTCAAATCGTTAACACTTTGTACAACATATGACAGACCACGTATAGTTACATTGTATCTATAACTTGTAGCATCAATTGGGGAGAATTCAAACAACATTAACCAACTATTATCTAAGTTATTTAACGTTGTATCTTTAGCATGTTCTATGCCTAATGCTCCTGTTTTCAGTAGATTGCTATTTGTAATTATGTAATATTCTTGAGCTGTAAGATCAAAACCTAATCCAAATGTACTCTTATTAGAAATAGCATTCTGTATGGCTACTTTCTCATTTGCTGTAAATGTTTTTCTCAAACTTGAAATAACTTCTTCTGCTCTCCAGTTTGAGTTAATAGGTTGACTTAAAGTCCACGGTCCTATACTTGTACTTAATCCACTTGATAATGCGCCGTTGCTATCTACTCCGGTAATCCTAACCCATTTATAATCTGCTATGTTTGTTGGATCTACAAATTTAACAAACGTGTTTTCTTGAAACACCTTTGTGGATTCTGTATTGTTTACCATTACTACAGTATCTTCACTACTAAATGTTTCTGTCATATAACCTGTAGTACTTTGTGTAGCAACTGGTAATGGGTTCCATCTAATATTTAATGTATCTGTAATAAATTTAGTTGGTATGAAGTCGTTCCATTTTTCTCTTAGAGTATCATAAACTGTATTATTTAATCTTTGCCCTTTTAGGAATGTAACAATAGTGTTATCAATAACTTCTGAAGGCGTATTGTTATCACTTACAATTAATTGCTTTGTACTCGGATCGTCATCTTTATAAAGATACCCGTCTTCTGCATAAGTCTCAACACTTTGAAATGTTCCAGTGGGATCACTTATATCAATATATCTGCTATGGCCTGCATGTGTTCTATTTGTTGATTTTAGTTTTAAAATGTTAGATGTTTGACTTAAAGGAAACACATTATAGTCTTGTGCTGACACCATTCTATTTTGCGTATAGAATGTTTGCGGTGCTCTTGCTTTAATATTTGCTAAACTTTCTGCAGGCAAACTATTGTTTACAACATTCTCTAACCCGAATGTTACTGTTAATCTATATTGAGAGCCTTCTGCGTTTACATACGGTATAGTTGCTTGTAAATTATTTGCATCATCTGGATGTATTGAATATCTACTGCCGTCACTTGATCTATGCCATATTCTAAAAATGCCCGATGGCACATTACCAAAATTTCCATCTGGGAACTTAATTCTTATTCCGTCGTTATTTAAATTTTCTACTGAATATAAATTTCTAGTGTTTAATGCTTGGCTATTATAGTTCAATGTTTGGCCAACTGTATTTGGGATTTTAGTCCATTGGTTTTCTACAACACCTTGTGTATTTACTTCTTGCACGAAAACATCTGTTTCGTTAATATTTTGTTTTAAAATATCTTCAAATCTACTTGTTAATGGTGTTTCGTAATTAAAGTCATCAAAAGATAGTGCGCCTTGTTTGAATAGTAAAAAGAAACCTGTATTCTCACTTGCTAGGCCTAATCCGTCGTTTCTATAGTAGAAGCCAAAATCATTTGTTGGGTTAGGTTGCTTTTCGTAAAAGTATTCATTATCGTAAAAATCACCATTAACAATTTCAAAAGGTCTAGTAACACCATTTACATTTATTTCAAATGCATGTGCTATAGGGGAAGTAATAGGTGTACTTATAGTGTATTGATCTGTATTAATTCCTCGTATTTTGCCGGACTTTACAGGCGTTGAGAATCTATTGCTAGTGCCCATTGCCGCATTTAAAACTGTAATGAATTGTTCGTAACTATCTGAGTTATTAGCATCGTCCCAAAAAATATTTTGATTAGACAGTTCATTACCCTGGCTGTCAGTTAAAGGTTCATTAGTACTAATGCTTGTAACCTTCATTAATCCACTTGCAGGAATATTTCTTTTAGGATTATATCCTAACATCCTTGCAAGTTTAAATACTGAGTCTCTTCTTTCAGCAGTTTCTAAAAAGTTTTCTCTTGTATTAACATCCATTCTAAATGCAATACTTGTGCTTAGGAAAGAAAGCAATTCTATGATTGCGATGAATTCTGAACTTTCTATATAATCATTAAAGTTTTCTGGAAAGTTTGTTCTTATGTATTCTACTAAAGAAGATCTAATAGTATCAAAATCATATGCTTGAAAGTCTACTTCACTGTATGCCTTATATGCCACTTTCCAATCTTCTGCGGCGAATAGATTATTTTGTCTATTTACTATTGACATTAAATTTCCTCTGTATTCCTTTTATTAAATTCTATATACAGTACGTCTGCCTGATCTATATTATAATACTTAACTGAAACTTCAGCTCTTATTGTTTGATCATTTATATATAAAATTGTATTTTCTAATTCTACACGTGGATCTAAATCTACGATTCTTTGAATATCTTCTTTTATTTCTTCTTGTAACATAGGACTATCTTGTTCCATTAACATGTCCCAAATTATGCTACCAAAATTAGGTCTCATTACTCGCTCTCCCTTCTTTGTATAGAAGTGATTCAATAAATCTCTTTTTATAAGATCAGTATCTGTTAGGGTATAAGGTGCCCTATTTTTGTCTACAGTACTGAAGCCTTTGAATAATGTTGCCATGTAAGTATTTATCAAATTAATTAAATATAGTTTTAATTTATGCTTGACTTATTCTGTAATGATGCTACAATAAGGATATGAAGAATGTGATTTACTTACACGGTGCCAATGCAGACCCGGATAACTTTAATTATTTTACGTTAAAGATACCGGAACATCCTTTCTTTGCACCAGCATATGATATGGAACAAGATCCTTACGATTTAGTTGAATACATTAGAATGCAAAAAGAAAGAGAATGGGGCAAAGGCAAAGTTGTACTAGTAGGTCACAGTTTTGGAGGGTTACTAGCAAGTTGGTATGCAAGTGTTTACCCTAATAAAGTTGATCACTTAGTTACTATTGCGACACCATGGCAAGGTACGCCAGTGGCTAGGATACTTTCTATGATTTTCAGAAATAGTAAAGTATTTGAAAATACTAAGCCTGGCGCAGATGTACTAAGACTCCTACAAGAAAAAACTTATACAGGCAAGCACACTAATGTTGTTTGTACCGGTAGTTCTAATCCTTTAGCAGGGTTAGGCGGCCAAGCAAATGATGGTATGATATTAGTTTCTAGTCAATCCTCCACACCCCCAAAGTTCAAAAATACCGAGAATGTCTATATAGAAGCAGGACATAGCGGAGTTTTGTTAAATAATGATGTAACAGATTTGTTACAGAAAATAATTGAGAAATGATATGTCAGAAGTAAAACCCTTGAACGATACTTTAGAAGAACAACTAAGACGTATGCTTGTTGATAAGAACAATGAATGTGCTAATTTAAGAGCTAAAATCAAACTGCTTGAAGAAAATATTGCAATCGAGCAAGAACAAAAATACAGAGCGTTAGTTGAAGTTGCTGATCTTAAAAAATCTAATAGACAGATAGCCTAAAAGAATATACCTAGTTTGTTAAATGCTCGTTTTTTAGCGAATATCAATATTGCTCTCATTTCATTAAAGTTTATATTCTTTTGATCTGGAAACAATGTGTTCTGTGAACCTTCTGCTTCTACTTGCCATTTCAAGTGACCCGGAGTAGAAAATAATTCTGCTTCATACCTTCTCCTAGCAACATAATCTGCTCTTACAGTAGGTCTAGAAAACTTTCCTATCTTACCCACTCTAAATCTTTGCATAAGTTTAGGTACTGCTTTATAATTTCCCTTATTAAGTTGAACTAAGAGTTCGCTTCTTGCAAAGTTATCTATACCTATATGTGCAATAAGACTTGCTAATGCGCCAAGTTGATTTTTATTTAGTGGCACAGTTACAATATCCTTAGCCTGAGATAAGGCATTTTTTAGTTCAGATTCTAGAGCAAGTCTATCAGCCGCAGGGCCTATGCCATTTATAAATTCTACTAATTTGACCCCTGTTTTTTTATGAATATAAATTATACTAGGACCGTCTAAATACACTTCTATTCCTTTATCAGATAGTCGTTCTACTACTTTATCAAATACATCAGCCACCTGTGTCTCCTAATATTTTTTTAGTTTTGTCGTCTGCGGCCGATTTGAAATCTTCTACGTTACCGCCTGTAACCTCATTAACTATATTACTAATATCGTCTTTCATTCCTGCTACTACACTATCTTTTAAATCTAAAGGTAACCCAAATTCATCTAAAGAAAATTGGTTGTACTGTGCCTCTAAGTCTTTAAGTATTTTAGATTGCCCAATAATTTTTTGTGATAATGCATTTGTTGTAGGTATTCTGAAGGGAGGTATAGCAATGTTAAGCATATCTGCCATTTGCATGATTCCATCTAGATTACTCAAATTTAAATTTTTAATAGCATTAAAGTCACTTAATGCACTATTATAATCTTCATACACACTTTTTACGCCGTCTTTTGCTTCTTGGAATGCTTTACCTACATTTGTTCCTTCCGGAGTATCTGCATCTGCAGGCGTATCATCTGTAGGGTCTATTTGGTTTTCTAATGTTTCACCATCTACAGATTTATCTTCTTCGATACTGCTGGGGTCTTCAGTACTAGGATCAAACTGCCCATGGCCATTAAATGGCTCTGCGGTAATTAATTTTCCTACTATAGTATTAATAAGAGGTCCCTTTTCAGGCCTTTGCCCGCCATTTAATATAGGGTTAGCCTCTTCTCGATCGTATTCAGGTGATGCAGAAGACTGGTCAGGTTTCTCTACTCCGCCTAGTTGTTGAGCTGGTATTGCCGGGATAAGATCTGGAGAAGGAGGTGTACCTGGATTATTTAATCCTATGGTTGATCCAAATAAATTTGTAGTCCCTCCTGCTGAAAGAGTTGCGGCACCTCCGGCTAATACGTCTACCTTTAAATCAGCCTGTACAGTCATATATCCTTTTGATTGCAATGCTGTACCTAACGTACTAGTCATAGTCATTCTGCCTGCGGCACTCAGTTGCATTTCACCGGAATTCGCTGTTGCAAGGAAATTAGAATTAGCATGAATATTTGTATCTTCTGCAGAATGTAAATTTACTTTGCCGCCCACTCCTAAAGGGGGCAGACCCAAGGCACCAACTGCTGATGCTACGCCTTTATAACCTGATCTGTCGTTATCGCCGACTGCTTTTATATTTACGTCATTACCTGCTTCTATATTAACATTCTTATCAGCTCGTAAATTAAAATCACCTTTACTTCTAATGCTCATAGAGCCCTCGCCGAAAAAGTTTATATTACCGTCTTTATCTAATTCAAACCATGCTTTACCGTTTTTAGTAATCACATATATAGAACCGGTCGTATCGTCCATTAATATTTGTGTTCCGCCACCTGTTCTTAATCTTATATTAGAATTGTTTTGTGCATCATCCATTATAAATTGATGCCCCGGACCTATAGAATCTCCCTTATCGTTTCTAGGTCCTTTAGTAAGTATACCTAATACTTCACTAGGTGATTCTCTTCTAGAACTACTTGATGTTGCCCCTCTTAAAGGATCATTTATAAGACCCTGTTTAGTAATTGCTTCTGCAAAATCATGGTATATAGGCCTTAACTTTCCATTGTGAATGGGATCAGGGTCATATTGATTCTTTTCTGTTGTAGGTGTATTAAACGGACCACCTTGAAAACTAGGACCTCCTGCAATACCAGGTACCATTTGATTAAATGGCATGCCGTTAGTTGTTTGACTGATTATATAAGGTTTAGAAAGTAGCCCATCTCCAAATACTATTAATACTATACTGCCTACGTCAGGCGGTGGCGTCCAAAATCCATAGGACTTAACTGCATTATCGTCTAATGTTATATCGTCACTTTTTACATTTCCATATGGTGACGTTCCGAAAAACTGAGATGTATAAACAGCATCAAACAATACCTGTTCACAAGGATCATCATTTAATGCAGAAATATAAACTGCAACTGTACCTGTTTTTTCTGTATTTACATTTTCATCTACGACACCGGTATATACACCAAAGTATCGTTTTGTACTATCACGCTCTTTTGTAGGATCACTATGTGAGACCTTGTTAGATTTTGATGTGTAATAATGTTTAGCCACCGTATTTCGCCTTCCAGTTGTTGTATTGTGCTGATGTTATAGTTCCGTTCTTCAACATATCCTCTGCTGATGTGCTGGCTGAACCAGTAGCAACTTTCTGAACATAGTCAGGGTTGTCCCATAGCTCACTTCTTTCTTCGGTTTCCTTGTTCTTACGATCTAATATAGATCTGCCTTCTTCTTCGTATTGTTGTTGTATATCTTCCATACTATCCTCATATCTGTTATCCATTTTAGATAAATCGATACTTAATTCCTTAGCCGTTCTAAGATTACAAGTAAATACTCCCCCATTGAAACTGTTAATAACTTCAATTATTCTATATACTCCGGTTATAAAATAACTTTGTCCGCCTGTTGCGTATAAGCCAACATTATCGTCTTCATCAGATATAAAAGGATCGAAATACATAGGCTGTCTCAATTCAAACAGCACAAAATTATCACCGCCACTGGTAATTAAGGCATCTGTAGTAGATTTATTTGTTTTTACTGGTTTATTTTCTTCGCTATCTGTAAACCCTTTATCAACTTCACCTAAATACCATGGGTCTCCTCTAAGTTGCATATCTAAATTTAATAATATATCTGCACTAGATTTTTGTCCATATAAGTAACCGAATAAAGTATTACTGGGACTTTGTGGTCCTCTTGCTTCTTCTTTATTTACTTCTGATTTAGTAGATATGTTTAGCCCGTTAGAAGTGTCCTGACTATCAATGTTTTCTTGAATAGTTTTTTTCGCTTTATTTCTTTGTTCTTGTGTAATACCCTCGCCAAATGCATGTGTACCACCTAATAGATCAGCACCATATACATAACCACTAGGTTCAGGACTGTATTCTTCTCCTACGGAGGAATCTATTAATCTTTGTCTGTCGCTTTCTGTAGCAGAGCCAGACTGGTTAGAAGTACTACGTTTACTAGTTAAAGCACTTGCTACAGCATTTGCTATTTGTTTATTAGACAAACTTTCAACTAGTGCAGATGCTGTCTCCCCGGCTTTATCGGCAAGTACGTCTTTTATTTGTGCAGGGTTAAGTCCGGCCGCTGTTGCAAGATCACTGATACTTCCATCTTTTGCCTTTTTAAATATGTCTAAGAATTTTTTAGCATCACTTAGAAAAGCGGCCACACCTGCAAGAGCCTTACCGTCTAGAGATTCACTTGCACTTTGAGGTTCAGAACTAAACTTGGTAATATTACTCAATAAAGGAGTAGAAAATCTACCTCCCTTAGCAGGTATTAGCATATTTACACCTAACGGATATTTAAGATCGATATTTAAAATTTGATCATTTCTTCCTGTAAATATATATTCGTAAGCCTTTTTAATTTCCATAGCCTGTATTCTACTTGCTGTGGCTTGCTTATCTAATTTGGTTTCTTTAACATCTTGAAGTTGTCCTTCAACCGGGGTCTTGTAAACTGCTGGTTGATAAATTATTTCTCTCGGGTATCTTTCTCCAACAATGTCAAATTCTAATTGTTTAATGCTTCCGTTAATAGAAAACCAATTTACGTGAGTCTGTTGAGGGTCTGCTTCGCCCTCTATGTTTTCAACAGTCATTCCCTTTGTACGAGTAACATGTTTTACAAAGTCGTCATTCTTTGCAAGTAATTCGCCTATAAATTTCTCTATAGTTATACCTGCTTCAAAAGTCATTTCAAATTGTTCTGCCTTTTCATTTTCAGAAAGAGATTTATCTGCTGTCTTCTTTTCATTATCTTGTCTAACAGTTGCATCTTTATCCGGAGCGTCTTTAGGTTTTTTATCTGTTGATGTGTCTAATCTGTTTTCTGCTAAATTTTCATTTGTTATAATTTCTTGTCCGCCACCTTCTCCTGGTACTAGATTAGATAAATTAAATGTATACTTGTCCGGCGAACCTGTTTTTTCAGAGTCTGCTTTTTGTTTTTCGTATTCGTTTAATTTTTTTTCGAAATCTTTTACATGTTCTGTTATTGTGCTACCCAGTGTTTTTATTGTACTTTTTGTTTTATAATGAGTATCAGCAAAAATTAGATCATCCATTACTGCAAAATCTAAATCATATCTAGATCCAGTAGAGTCTAATTCAATAATTGCATTTATAAGTTCTAGCCTCCATCTATATGGTCCGGTAATATCCTTTATTTGTCCACCTGCATCTACATCTGCAGAACCTGTACTATAAGCCATATCAGATTCTTGATATCCTTGAAAGTTTATTTCCAAAAAGAAAGGAGCCTCACTTGCCAATCCTGGAATCCCTAATCTTCTCCTTGCAAGTACTATCATGTCCATAAAGTTTGCGGCTCCAGGTTGTCTTATAGAACATGAAACTGTTTTACTTAATGATATACCTTGTCCACTAGGAACTGAAAGTATTTCTATATTGTCTATTAAAATCCCAGTTACGCCGGTTTGTGCAAGTATTACAGTATTTTCGGGCTTTGCATGATTGGCTCCGTTAAGGAATCCACCGTGAGAGATTGTCTTTTTTCCGGTATCTTCTCGACTATTATCGTCTGACGGAGTTGTTGTACTATTATCTTCTGATGCGGCTATTAAATATAGTTTAGCATTGTAAGAAGGATTATCAAATTGGTCTAAAAGATTACCAGCAACTTTTCCTAGGAAGCCGTTGTCTTTTTCGTTTGTATAGTAATTGCCGGGCATGGATTATCCTAACAATGTTTTCACATCTTCTGGGGAAGGAATTTTTATAATTACTCCTGCTTTGAAATCTTCTAAAGGGTCTCTTAAAACATCAGGATTCCTAAGAGCGAATACCCACCAAAGTCTAGAATTTTCGTACAAATTACCTGCTAGAATATCAGGCCTGCCTGCTTCTGTTTCCTTAATTTTGTAATCTATATCAAAAGCACCAGATGGTATCTTAGGTAAATTGTTTACATCTAAAAAACTTCCAAATGTTCCTGCACTTTTTAAAAAACTGTCTCTTCTGTGGAAATCTGCCATTAGATGTACCCGTCTTTGTATGCGGCTCCGGTTCTTAATGTATCAAGATTAAAGTTCTTACGCAATTTATGTGGTGTATAATTAGGGAATATATCACAAGTAACAGTGGCTTCTGTAGGCACATACGTTGTGGTCTCTTCTTCTCCTACTTTAACTGATACTGGTACATAGTCAACGTCTTGTCTAAATTCAAAAGAATAAGATAAAACAATAACAGGAACTTTATTAAATCCATGATCACCTAAATACTCAAATAGCATAACTGGTGGTGGAGTACCAAATGTTCCTGCGGCCACTGAGGCATCTCCATAGAAAGATTTCGTAACAACTCTAAAAAATTGCATCATTGCTAAAAAGTATCTACCCTCGTCTATATTATTTACAGTGAATTCTGAGGTAAGTGTAAGTCTAGGAGGTGTAGAACTTTGGTATGTATTAATTGGGAAGTTCATACCTTGCATCTGCGCCATATCATATTCTGCAGAACCAGATACATAAATCTGAGGCACATATTGCCAAACTAATCCGCCTGATGCTTTGATTGGATCCATTATACTACTACCCGTACCTGATCCGTAGAATCGATCTCTACCACCATTTTTTGGTCTAAGTCTTGCTCTCCAGTCAAAGTTACTAGTAAAGCCTTCGCCTTCGCTGGGATTTATTGCTGTAGAACTAGCCGCTTGATTACTTTGTTGTCCTAATTGTTGTTTTAATTGCTGTTCACTTAATTGCCTAGCACCAAATAATAAATTACTACCTGGGTTTCTAGAAGGACCTGCATTTCCATCGTAAAAGAAAGAATAGAAATCTTTATCAGACAATGCACCTAAAACTGCACCTGATACTACTTTCCCACCCGGAACTTTACCTATAAGTTTATTACCTACACCACCTATTAGTCCCTTTAAATAATCCTTTCCGCTTGGCATTTAATCTCCTGTATATAACTATTTATCGTATTCATTAAAACTAGTTTTAAATTACCAGTTTCTATAAATACTTATTGACAATACACTAGAACTGTGTATAATACTAACAATATAAATGAATTATAATTTTGAGGAGAGTTATTAATGGCACAGCCAAAAAAGGTTAATTACCTAAACAACAAAGATATTCTAAAGGAAATCCATAAAAGTAAGATGACTTACTGCTATGTTGCAGACGAAAACTACGGAAAGTATGATGTTATTCTAGAAGATGTTAAAAAAATAAACAGAAACAGTATTAAAGTTGCTAGAGAAAACAGAGCGGCATTAATTCAATCAATAGGATACCAGGCCGCAATGGCAGTACATGATCCTAAAGATTATAAAAATAAACCAAAACAGAAAGAATTCGCAATAGATCCTAAAAGTATAGATCAAGAAGATTTAGTTTTCCGAGTTATGGACATGGATCATATTCCATTAGAGCCAGGCAGGAAAAAGAATCCTAGGAACGAAGCAGAAACAAAAGCAAAAGTAAACTTTCCTCCCTTTAAACATTATGCTTACATAGGCGGTGAAATAAAAGAAGTTGCAAGGAGTCATTGGCAGGGTAGTTTAAGTAATGGCGAGTTTTGTGTAGATCACGGAAGGATTACAAACAAACTAGGAACCATGTTTTTAAAATTAGTAGAAAGGTATTCACACAGAGCAAACTGGAGAGGCTACACTTATGTAGACGAAATGCGTGGACAAGCATTAGTTCAGTTATCTCAAATTGGATTACAGTTTAACGAAGCAAAATCAGATAATCCATTTGCATACTATACTGCGGCAGTTAATAATAGTTTTACTAGAATTTTAAATTTAGAAAAACGAAATCAAATGATTAGAGATGATATTCTAATTGATTCAGGACATTTACCAAGTTACGGTAGACAGATTAAACACGAAGAAGAAATGCGTTTAATTAGAGAATCCGCAGAAAAAGATACTGATAATTAATTTATGGCTCAACTGTTTAAAACAGCGGCCTGTTTTACCGACATACATTACGGATTAAAGTCAAACAGCCGTTTACATATAGAGGACTGTCACAGGTATGTTGACTGGTTTATTGCAGAAGCAAAAGCCAGGAATGCAGAAACCTGTATATTTTTAGGCGACTGGAATCATCACAGAGCAAGTATTAGTGTTGCCACTATGAATGCATCTCTAGAAGATTTTAAGAAACTTAATGACGCATTTGAAACTGTATATTTTATTACAGGCAATCATGACTTATATTACAAAGATAAAAGAGAACTTAACAGTATAGAATATGCTAGAGATCTTTCTAACTTTGTTATGATAGATGAACACTTCCTACAAGATGATGTTGCTATTATACCTTGGTTAGTAGGCGACGAATATAAGCAGGTTGCAAAGATGCAATGCAAGTATATGTTTGGACACTTTGAACTTCCATACTTTAAAATGAATGCAATGGTAGAGATGCCAGATCATGGCGGTGGCATAAATGATAAGATGTTATCTGGTCCCGAACTAGTGTTCAGTGGACATTTCCATAAAAGACAATTTAAAAATAATATACATTATATAGGCAATGCTTTCCCACATAACTATGCAGACGTAGATGACGATGAACGTGGTGCAATGTTCTTGACATGGGGAGAAGAACCTTTATATGTAAACTGGGCAGAATGTCCTAAATACAGAGTCTTTACATTAAAACGGTTACTAGACAACCATGCAGAATTATTAGACGAATA
>Ga0222717_10001205_pt1 | contig 21411 bp, 33 predicted proteins | sample C33_18DmetaG_FD_165053 | JGI IMG/M metagenome (GOLD analysis project Ga0222717, IMG submission 165053) | Estuarine water microbial communities from San Francisco Bay, California, United States - C33_18D | ecosystem: Environmental > Aquatic > Marine > Unclassified | place: USA: California...
TAGGTTCTCTCATCCCCTAAGCGAGACAGAGCGTCAAACTGTGCCTTCACTATTTCCTTTTGTGTCAATCCTTCAATTTCCATCTCAGTGTCTCCCTGATTGATCAAAATAATCATTGTTTAAATTAAGCATGTACGAGCCATCACTATGGGGCATTGCGACCATAACTTCGGTATCGTCATCATCCAAAGCTTTATACCACCCATCGCTATTGGTTACCGTAAACCCTCCGTCCTTTAACTGCTGAATCAAACCGCGCAGTTCCTTTCTGTTCTCCATAAAACGTACCATAAATCACCTCTAGTTGTAACAAGTTATAAATTAAGGAATCAGAGTAAAAAATTCCAACGTACTAGCCATTATATAGACTCCGACCAAAATTGCAACACCTATCCACGCCCAGAAGTCACTTTCTGGCTCTCTATTATTATCCATACCTTAAAACCTCATGTAATCCATTCTAAGCCTATTTCATGGGTTAGGCTATGCTACCCTACTAATAAACACTAGAAAGTCTAAGAATGCAAACCATAGACTTTGTGGTGTTTACTCCATTCGCATCCGTTTGATTAGATCATGGGCTTGTTCCTCGCTCATTTCGTAATACTCCGCGAATCTAGCCACAGTCAGAAAATTATTAAACCAGTCAAGGTACATATATTCATCACTAAAATGCTCGTATGCTTTTTTCATTGTATTATCCTCCGATAGCTATTAGATTATTAATTTGTTTTTTCATTGATACACCATGCGCGGGGTATCCTATTACTGAAACATCCTTTTTCCAACATGCGCGGCATGATCCGCATTTACCCTCGCGTGTACTTGCCTCGCAAACTGTGACGCCTTTTAAACTATGGCTTATTGTGGGCAATATGGTGCTACTGTTTGCCACATTCGGAATAACTTCACCTAGTACGCTATCACTGGACAACCTAACCACCACGTTAGGCAATGACTCCATGTCTGCGATAACTTGGGCAAACTTGTCAAACTTATGCATTCTAGTTGGTAGCCAATGATTACACCACGGAGTCAAACGCATGACTTCAAGCATCTTTTGAGCGAGTTTGATGCTGTACATATCACCTGAATCAAACCAACGAAAATACCTATCGTTATCTAGTTCTGCGACCATATCATCAACCCATGAATCACGCTTCCAATCTTCCTTGTTATGCTCCCTTGGTGCTTTGACATTAGGAAATCTATAGTTACCGCTTGTGGCGTAGCATCCCTTACACGCAGGGACTAGATCACCGTTAGAATCTTTTGACGCAGGACACGTATCTAATGCCTGTAGACTCCAAGACCTGCAAGGCATCTTCCCTGCTTTTGATAGTTTAATCATGCTGTCACCTCGCTTGTGTAAATTTTACAGCTACTTCTGAATTTTTTCATTGTGTTACCGTTCAAACCTTGGTAATGCACAACCCATACAGATTTAGAGTCACTGCCCTTGTGCAGTCCTAGCCCTACAAACCTACACTTTTTGTCGTTCTCTCCGCATTGCAACCATTGACCACGTTGTAATTTGATCTGCCCATGCTCAATAGCTAGAGCGGTTGAAGTATCCCACAAGTTCAAAGTTTTTAAGTATAACATTTTATATTACCTCAGTTGTTTAAATAGTTACAAGAAGTAGCACTGATATAAACCAATGCTACCAATTTAACTACTTTAAGTCTTCAATTTTATAACACATCCTTACTCTATGTCTACTACCTTTTGCACTCCAATCCTCAAGGACTCCATCACGGCTAACAGCACAGTGGCTTCTCGTTAGGAACATATAACGACCTGACATTGGGGCATGGTTGGCTACGGTTCCTAGTGTAGCACCGTAAACATTAGGAACATGGGTTAGTTGTTTACCCATTGACTGATAGAGTTTATGAATGTCCCACTGTGAAAGACCGCGACCCTTAACTCTTTTAACTGTACGCTCTGCGATTGCCCTAGCCTTACCGAATGACAGGTCACATGCTACAGCTAATCCGATAACTGTGCAAAAGTTTGTATCCTTGTAATATTTAACGCCCACTTTAGCTAATTCTGAATATGAATGCTTAAAGTGTTTTATCTTGTTTGTTTTCTTCATTTTGAAATACCTTTAGTTATTCAATGCAAATACCAGTCGCCTAGTATTTCCAGTGAATAACCGTTGATTAAAGATGGTACTGCTTAACGGTACACCTTCGCCCTGAAGCTACTTCCCGCCATAACCATTTTTAATCTTGGTTACTCTGTCCGCTTAGTATGATCGTCTGTCTCACTATTGCCACGGCTAATAAGCTGAGAGTTCAAACCGCTATCGCGGAGGGCTAGAACCATAAGGTTCGTTCGGGGACTGTCTCCTTCGTCTTCAGCCTATAAGCTACCGTGGTAACTGCTGAAGCTAGGTATCAATCTGGGGAGCCGTTCCCCCGTTGCCTGTGCCTATTATAGGCGTATAAGTGTACGAGTCAAGCAATTATATACATTTATTTTAACTTATTTTATAGACAGGCTGAACACCGCGCCACTACTGGACTGTGGCCTAATTTGTACGATCGACTACTTACCTATGCCATTATATAGACCAAGGATAAACACGCTTAGAACGCAATACAGAGCCATCTATAAACATATAACTATCAATGATGATCTTGTGTCTATCATAATATAAACTTATGGTTACTTGGCATGATGTATGCATGTGGCTCTATAGGTATCCACTAGCATACTCACACTTCACCTGTCAAACATAAGCTCGACCCAATGGCGGCCCTTGGTCACCCATGCAATACCCGTGCCAACATGGAGCCTTGTGTATAACCTGTGGATAACTTATGCACAGGCCGTGGATAACTCATGTATAACTAATGTATAACCTGTGGATAACTTTGGGGGCGGGGGGGCCGCGTGGCAACTTAATGTGTCGGGAGTACCCGCATGTATACAAAAAAGGAGTAAATTAGGAAAAAAGGGGTGTATCCTTAAGTATACCTAAGTCCTTGAATTACATAAGGAAAACACAGGTGGCCCCCTAGTCTTGACACAAGCAGTTAAGGGACACACAGGTTGACACACAAGGGGCTTGGGTGTACTCAATATAATTTAGTAAATATAGAAAATAATGCTTGACTTTTAGACTGATCTGTGCTATAATATCAAGTATACTAAAGCAGTTAAAGGAAACCATCCGCGCCTTAAGTACCTTAAGTAAACTATAGTATTTTACTTTTATTAATAATTAAAGAAAATAACTAAACTCTACTTAAGTATCCTTAAGATAACTAAGGGGAATACTTTGAGTAAAGAAATAGATAGGTCAGCCACTGCCGCGAAGCGGAAGGGTCGGCCACCAAAGAAATCTGTAGTGTCTAAAACAACAGGTAATAGAAAAGGGGTAGGTCGCCCCAAAGGTGATGCTTCAATCATCAACGACTATAAAGCTAGGATGCTTGCGTCCCCAAAGTCACGCAAAGTGATGGATGCAATCTTTGATGCGGCTCTTGACAACGATCATAAGAATCAGTCAGCGGCATGGAAGTTGGTAATGGATAGGATGTTACCTATCAGTTACTTTGAGAAGGAGAAAGGAGGTAGTGGTGGTCGTAGTGCTATCAACATCTCTATCACTGGAGTAGGTGGTGAAACCACTGTTATCTCTGGTAATGAACAGCAAGACCCATTAGAGGGAGAAGTTGTCAATGATTAATAACATTAATGATATGTTAAGATACTTTAACAGGGAAGAGTTTGCCTGTCAGTACACAGGTAAGAATAAGATTGATGATCAATTCCTAATCAAATTAGATCACCTACGTTATGTATGTGGTTTTCCGTTTATAATCACTAGTGGTTACAGAGACCCTAGTCACCCCATAGAGGCTAAGAAAAAAGTTGCAGGAACTCACGCACAAGGTATCGCCTGTGACATCAGGACTGAAAATTCTCAGCAAAGGTATGACATCGTTAAACACGCCACTGCGATGGGGTTCAACGGTATCGGAGTTGCTGACAGCTTTGTCCATGTTGACATCCGCAAGTTGGACGTTGGTGAGTCTCCTGTAATGTGGTGCTATAGTTGACGGACTTAAATGTCTCTCTTCTACCGTGGCAACAGGAAGTATATAACAACGAAACAAGATTTAAAGTTATAGCCGCAGGTAGACGTACAGGTAAGAGTAGACTAGCGGCATGGATGTTAATACTCCGCGCCCTTAGTGATACCAAAGGCCATGTGTTCTACGTTGCCCCTACACAGGGACAGGCTAGGGACATTATGTGGCAGATGCTACTAGAGTTAGGTCATAACGTCATAGCCTCTAGCCACGTTAATAACCTACAGATTAAACTCATTAATGGTGCTGTAATTGCCCTAAAGGGTGCAGATAGACCAGAGACAATGAGGGGTGTCAGCCTTAAGTTCCTAGTAATGGATGAGTACGCTGACATGAAGCCAGAGGTTTGGGAGCAGATACTGAGACCTGCCTTGGCTGACCAAAAGGGTGATGCGTTGTTTATAGGTACGCCTATGGGACGTAATCACTTTTATGAACTATATACATACGCTTGTGTATCTGATGATCCTAGTTTTGCAGGTTTTCATTTTACAAGCTATGATAACCCATTGCTAGACCCTGAAGAGATTGAAGCGGCTCAAAAGTCTATGTCAGCTTTTTCCTTCCGTCAGGAGTTTATGGCATCCTTTGAGGCTCAAGGTAGTGAACTTTTTAAAGAAGAATATATTAAATTTTCTGAGGAAGAGCCTGAACAAGGTCAGTTTTACATTGCGGTTGACTTGGCGGGTTTTGCGGATGTCGCTAAAGTTACAACGAAGACAAAAAGACTTGACCAAACGGCTATCGCTATTGTTAAAGCGAACGAAGAAGGCTGGTGGGTTGCTAATATTGTACATGGGCGTTGGGGTGTCCAAGAGACTGCCAGAAGAATCTTCCAAGCAGTCAGAGACTACCAACCTGTAGCAGTAGGTATAGAGAAGGGAGCATTAAAGAACGCTGTACTTCCATACTTAAGCGACTACATGAAAAAGAATCAACGGTTTTTTAGAGTGGACGAGCTTACCCACGGCAATAAAAAGAAAACCGACAGAATTGTTTGGGCTTTACAAGGCAGGTTTGAACATGGTACAATCTCCTTAAACAAAGGAGAATGGAACAGTCAGTTCCTTGATGAGTTATTTCAGTTTCCTAATCAATTAGTACACGATGATTTAATTGATGCATTAGCTTACATAGACCAATTAGCTAACATAGCATACACATCGGACTTTGAAGAAGAAGACTATCAACTATTAGACGCATACGCAGGGTATTAATATGCTAAATGAAGAAAAAGATCAATTTGTACTAGAACAAACACTTGAAGGGTGGGTAATCAATAAATGTCAAGGATGGCGTGATCACTTTGATACTAATTATTCATCTAAATTTGACGAGTACTATCGGTTATGGAGAGGACAGTGGTCTTCCTTAGACAAAACTAGAGATTCAGAGCGTTCTCGAATTATCAGTCCTGCCCTACAACAAGCGGTAGAGTCTTCAGTTGCTGAATTAGAGGAAGCAACCTTTGGTCGAGGCCGTTGGTTTGACATTGAGGACGATGTAAACGATAAAGAGAAGCGAGACATCTCACTTTTACGTGAAACTTTGTATAAAGACTTCAAAAAGAACAGAATACGCAAAGGTGTTGCTGAGTGTTTACTAAATGCCGCTGTATTTGGCACAGGTATTGCAGAGATTGTCCTTGAAGAAGAAAAAGAAATGGCTCCTGCAACCCAACCTGTTATGGGAGGCGAATTAACAGCAGTTGGTGTCAACATAACGGAAAAGACTTGTGTTAAACTCCGTCCTGTAATGCCTCAGAACTTCCTAATAGACCCTTTAGCTACCTCCGTAGAGGAAGCAATGGGTTGTGCTGTTGATGAGTTTGTATCCTTACATCTAGTTGAGCAATTACAAGAACAAGGGATATATAGGAACGTAGAAGTATCAATGGCGGCTCCTGATTTTGACATAGAGCCAGATCAAGACTTAGTAGCACACGATGATGATAAAGTACGATTGACTAAATACTATGGTTTAGTACCTAGACATTTATTAGAGATGGCTCAAAAGGAATCCGAAGCGGAAGAAATAGCTACATTAGTTGATGACGATGAAGAAAGTAAAAGTTATTATGTGGAAGCTATTGTTGTAATTGCTAATGATGGCACTTTGCTAAAAGCGGAATCTAATCCTTATATGATGGGTGATAGACCTATTATAGCATTCCCTTGGGATGTTGTTCCTAGCCGTTTTTGGGGTAGAGGGGTATGTGAGAAAGGATATAACTCACAAAAGGCGTTAGACGCTGAAATACGAGCTAGAATTGACGCTCTTGCGCTTACTATACACCCTATGTTAGCTATGGACGCTACAAGGATGCCTAGAGGCGCTAGACCTGAAGTACGTGCAGGTAAAGTTATCTTAACTAACGGTGCGCCTAATGAAGTTATACAACCATTTAACTTTGGCAATGTAAGTCAAATTAGCTTTGCACAGGCTGACGCTTTACAACGTATGGTACAGACAGCTACAGGCGCTGTTGATTCCGCAGGTATCTCAGGATCAATCAATGGTGATTCCACTGCCGCAGGTATCTCTATGAGCTTAGGCGCTATCATTAAGCGTCATAAGCGAACTTTAATTAACTTCCAAGAATCTTTCCTGATTCCTTTTGTAACTAAAGCCGCACACCGATATATGCAGTTTAATCCTGAAGCATATCCTGTTGCTGACTACAAGTTCCACACTTCCAGTTCACTGGGCATTATTGCGCGTGAGTACGAAGTTACACAGCTTGTACAGTTGTTACAAACCATGTCACCTGAAACTCCAATGTACTCACAGCTTATTATGTCTATCATTGATAACATGAACGTAGGTAATCGTGAGGAACTTATAGCGGCTCTTGAAAAAGCTAATCAGCCTGATCCTGAAGCACAACAAGCACAACAAGCGGCTCAGCAATCACAGTTGGCATTCCAAGCGTCACAGACTGCGGCCTTAGAAGGACAAGCTATTGAATCACAAGCACGAGCGCAGAAGCTTGCTACTGAAGCTCAATCTATACCTCAAGAGTTAGAGATTGACAAGATTAAAGCTATCACTACTAATATACGAGAAGGTAATGACGATGACCGCGAGTTTGAAAGAAGGCTTAAGGTTTCCGATCAATTACTAAAAGAAAGAGAAGTAGCAATTAAAGAGAGAGGACGTACTAATGGCTAAAGACCCTAGATTGGTAAGAGCAGGAGTTAGCGGTTTTAACAAACCTAAACGAACTCCTAATCATGCTACCAAAAGTCATGTAGTTGTAGCTAAGGAAGGAGATAAAGTAAAGACTATTCGCTATGGACAGCAAGGTGTTTCAGGTGCAGGTAAGAATCCAAAGACTGCATCGGAAAAAGCAAGACGTAAATCTTTTAAAGCACGACACGCTAAAAATATTGCTAAAGGCAAAATGTCTGCGGCATACTGGGCTAATAAATCTAAATGGTAGGAGAATACAATGCCACAAGGTAAGGGTACATACGGAAGTAAGGTTGGAAGACCACCAGCAAAGAAGAAAGCTACGCCAAAAGCAAAACCTTTGGCTAAAAGAGCAAGAGCAATGCCTTTAAACGCTAAACAAGCTAAGGCGGCTATACAGACTCTTAGAAACGATGCAGGGGCTAAGACCTACCGTAAAAACAAAGCTAAAGCTAAGAAGAAATAACATGGCAGTTAAAAAGTCTACAGTTAATAAAGCAGGTAACTATACTAAGCCCACTATGCGTAAGAACTTGTTTAACAAGATCAAAGCAGGAAGCAAAGGTGGTAGCGCAGGACAATGGTCTGCAAGAAAAGCTCAGATGCTAGCAAAAGAATACAAAGCTAAGGGTGGAGGCTATAAAAACTAATGGCTCTTAAAAAGTCACAAAAAAGTTTAAAAAAGTGGACAAAAGAAGAGTGGGGTACTAAATCAGGTAAACCTAGCACTCAAGGGTCTAAAGCTACAGGTGAAAGATATTTACCTAAAAAAGCAAGACAAGCTTTATCAACTAAGGAATATGCCGCAACCTCCAGAAAGAAAAAAGCTGACACTGCTAAAGGGAAACAAGTCAGTAAGCAACCTAAAAAAATAGCTAAAAAAACATCAAAATATAGAAAATAGTTCTTGACTTTCAGACCAATACGTGCTATAATATAACTATGTTATGTATTTAATATTTTTAATTTAAACTGTCCTAAAGGAGAAACAGTTTATGAATGAACAAGAGCTTGAAAAGTTCTATCGTTCTTATGAGGAAATGTTCAGGACTGAAGGTTGGAAAACCTTTATATCTGACCTTACTGAGGACGTAGAAAGAATTAATTCAATAGAGAACTGTAAAGATGGAGAAGACCTTTCATTTCGCAAAGGACAACTTTCTGCAATATACAGTGTCTTAAATATTGAAACACAGTTAGAAATAGCTCAAAGACAAGCTGAAGAAGAGTAAACTAAAATGTTTATAATGATCGACTTCCGATGCGACAACGGACATACTACTGAAAAGCTTATAGATTCTAAAGCTACTGAAATAGAATGTCCTGAATGTTCACTGACAGCTAATAGAATAATCTCTCCAGTTCGTAGTCTTTTAGACCCTCTTTCAGGTGACTTTGCAGGTGCTACCATGAAATGGGCGAGAGACCGCGAAAGGAAGATTCAAAAAGAGCGTAAGGCTAACTCCTAACCGAACCCTTACATACAATACACCTCCATAATGAGATTACTCACGGAGTTTAATAATGGCAACATTAATAGATGAGCGTCAACCTTTAGACGACACAACTGAAACTGAAAGCGTAACAGACATAACTAAACAAGAGCCTCCAGTAGAGCAACCTCTTGTAAATGAAGAACCTACACAAGAACCCGAACAACAGGAAATTCCTGATAAATATAAAGGTAAGAGTACAGCGGATATAGTGCGTATGCACCAAGAAGCTGAGAAACTCTTAGGTAAACAAAGTTCGGAAGTAGGTGAATTACGCAAAGTTGTTGATGACTATATACAGACACAACTCTCTGAAACAGAAGCACCGCAACAAACTTCTGAAGAAGAAGTAGACTTTTTCTCTGATCCCGACAAGGCAGTCGAAAGAGCTATAAGCAATCATCCTAAGATCAAAGAAGCAGAGCAAGTATCTGCTCAGTATAAACAAAATGCGGCTATGACCGAACTTCAAAACAGACATCCTGATATGAAGGATATTTTGGAAGACGGTAAGTTCGTAGATTGGATCAAAGGATCAAAGATTCGCACACAGCTTTTTGCACAAGCAGATCAGCAGTATGATTACGAGGCCGCAGATGAGCTTTTCAGTAACTGGAAGGAGCGTCAGCAGGTAGTAGGACAAACTGCCGCTAATGAGAAACAACAACGCAAAGACACTATTAAGGCCGCATCTACAGGTAATGTTAGAGGAAGCGGAGAGCAGTCGGCAAAGAAAGTCTACAGGCGTTCAGACATTATTAAACTTATGAAGGACGATCCTGAACGATACATGTCATTATCCGATGAGATTATGCTAGCTTATCAAGAAGGGAGAGTTCGACACTAATCTTATTATAGGACTTTATCATGGCTACATCAACTTATCCCGCAATGGGCGGGGCAGTAGACAACACTAGCGCGGCTACTTTTATTCCAGAGATTTGGAGTGACGAAGTAATTGCGGCTTATCAATCTAACCTAGTATTGGCTAACCTAGTCAAGAAAATGAGCATGACAGGCAAGAAAGGTGATACCATTCACGTTCCTAAGCCTACTCGTGGTTCTGCAAATGCTAAGGCAGAAAACACTGCTGTAACTATTCAGAACGCTGTTGAGAGCGAAATTCAGATTTCAATCAACAAGCACTTTGAATACTCTCGTCTTATCGAAGACATCACTGAAGCACAAGCTCTAGCTTCTCTACGTCAGTTCTACACTGGTGACGCAGGTTATGCTTTAGCCAAGCAAGTTGATAACGACTTGTTTACTTTGGGTAAGTCTCTAGGAGACGGAGACGGTTCTGATTGGACTCACAGCACTGTTTATAACTTCTCAGGAGCTTCTGGTATTGAAGCTTATGCTGTTGATTCCGTAGCATCAAGTGACGTATTCAATGACGCAGGTTTCCGTGCCGCTATTCAGGTATTGGACGATGCTGACGTTCCTATGGACAACCGATGCTTTGTTGTTCCTCCTTCTCTCCGTAACGCTATCATGGGCGTTGATCGCTACATGTCTTCTGACTTTGTAGACGGACGAGGTGTACGTAATGGTCAGATTGGAAACCTATACGGTGTTGACGTATTTGTTTCTAGCAACTGCCCAATCATCGAAACTGCCGCAGATAACAGTGCAGGTGGAGACGTTAAAGCCGCTATGCTACTTCACAAGGACGCTATGGTTCTTGCTGAACAGCAGGGTGTACGTTCTCAGACTCAGTATAAGCAAGAGTTCCTTGGTACTCTCTATACTGCTGACACTCTATATGGTACGCAAGTAATGCGTCCTGAAGCAGGTGTTGTTTTGGCTGTTAATGGCTAAGTAGTGAACTGGGGACTCCTCGCAATGGGGAGTCTCCTTTATTTTATTTTATTTAAGAGGTAAACATGTCATTATTTAGAGGCTCAACAGGTATAGGTACAGGAACTATAGAGGCTAAGGCACTTACGTTATCTGACTATGATACTGCGTCTTGGAATGTTTATAGCTTTTTTGGAAACGGCACTAGTAAGGTTTTTAACCTAGAATCAGACGCAGGAAGTTCAAACAACACACAAATTTATATAGATGGCGTTTACCAAGAAAAAGAAACATATAGTTTAACAGAAACAGTTCTAACTTTTTCAGAAGCTCCTCCTCTTGGAGCATCTATTGAAGTCATGGTTGCAGAAATTATGCCTATTGGTGTAACTACTTCCGACCTAGTATCTCATTTACCAGAAGGCACAGGAGCGTCTTTTACTGACGTTCAAACTGAACTCCGAAGTCTAAAGAAAGCTGTTGGTGGTACTAATCAAATTTTGTCAGTAGATACCTTTACTGGTGATGGTTCTACAACTACATTTACAATGACTGACTCCGCAGGTGATTCTTCCACACTTACTGTCGTTATTGACGGTTTAGTTCAAGAGATAGGTTCTTACAGTGTTACTAACGGCACTTCTTTAATTTTTTCTCAGGCTCCTTTATTGGGTTCCGTTATTGAAGTAAGGGCTTTAGTGCGTGGGGATATTATTTCTACTGAGTTAAAGACTAATGAGTTTGTAGCTAACGGCACAACTATTGACTTTACGCTTAGTGCTTCTGCTGTTAAGAACAATACATTTGTTTATATTAATGGTGTGTATCAATTTAAAAGCACATACGCAGTATCAGACACTACACTTACTTTCTCTTCTCCTCCTCCTAATAACTCTGTTATTGAGGTTATGCTTGTTGGCTTTACTACATCTATCGTATCTACACCAGCGGCAGACAGTGTGGGAGCATCAGCTATACAAAACAACGCAGTAACGACAGCTAAAATAGCGGACACTAATGTAACCACAGCTAAAATAGCAGACAGTGCTGTAACAGCGTCTAAGATAGCGTCAGTCCCCATATCGGTAGGTATAACAACTGTAGTTACTTCTGCATCCATGACGGCTACGGTTAACACTCATGTCTTTGTAGATACTGCAACACAAACTATTACGCTTCCTGCCTCACCAACCATAGGCCAAAGAGTCTTGGTTACGGTGGGTAACTTTACAGACACAGTGGTAGGTAGAAACGGAAGTAACATAATGAGCAGTGCTTCTGACTTCACAATGGATGCCGCTTATCTTTCCATACAATTTATATACACAAACTCTACAGTAGGTTGGATTATAGCATGAGTAATTTTTCAGATTTCATAGGTGGTGGCGGTGGTGGACTACCAGTAAACATAGTATTAGGACACTCACAAACTTGGGTTCCTCCTGTTGACGGAAACATTTGTATCCACGTTGTAGGCGCAGGAGGTGGTGGTTATGGTACTGAATCTTCTAATTATCTGAGATGTGGAGGTGCTGGAGGATACTGCAAAAAGAACTCCTTAGCTGTCACTACTTCTGGCTCCTTCACAGTTGTTGTAGGTGCAGGAGGGGCAGGAGGGGTTACTGGTGGTGGTAATGGTGGAACTGGAGGCAACACAACCGTAGCGGGTACAGGACTAAGTGCTACGCTCACAGCTAATGGTGGAGTAGGCGCTACTACTTCGTATGGTGTAGGAGGCACAGCCGCTAATGGCGATGTTAATAACACTGGTGGCGCAGGAGGAAAATATGGCGGAGGCGCTGTAGGAATAACTGGTACAGGAAATTCCGTAGGTACGTCTATTTATGAAATGCATGGCGCTGATTGTGACGTTGTAGGGCCAGAAAGTCTTATGGGTCATGGCTATATCTGCGGTGGTCTGGGCGGCAGAGCATTTAGTTCAAACACTAATTACATTACCGCATATAGAAATGCCCCAATGAATTATTCGCCTGATGGAAATGGGGGATTTTTAGCGGGAGGGGGACAACATCAAATACTGGAGAGTGGTATAAGCGGTATGTGCATAGGCGGAAATGGCGGCATTGGTGGAGGTGGCGGTGGCTGTAACAATACGGATCAAGGTAACAGGATTGTTGGCGGTGCTGGCGGAAACGGCATTGTAATCATTCAGTACCTACCAGCATAAGGGGAAAAACATGAAATATATAATTAAAGATGCTGACGGTAACATCACAAATACCATCGTTGCAGACGCAGAGTTTGTTGAGGCTAACTTCGAACACTATGAAGAGTGGACAGACCCTAACCCTACACCCCCAGAGCCTACAGCAGAAGAGACTGCTCGTCAGTGGCGAGATTCAGAACTAGCCTCTACTGATTACATTATGCCTTTAACAGATCATCCACAGCGTGATGCTTATATAATTTATCGGGAAGCACTTAGGGCGTGGCCTTCTACAGATGCGTTCCCTGCTACTCGTCCCGAATTAGGAGAGTAATATGTCTTTAACAAAAGTAAATGGCCCATTAATGACAGGCGTTCCTACTGCTGGCAATTTGCCTGATGCAGAAATTGGCATTGTTGCTGGAACTATCAGACAGCGAGACACAGACAGAACTAAATGGGACTTTATTAATGATGCTTCTCACGAACCTGTTGGTGTCTTTGGAACGTATGCTACGGCGGTGGGTGGAACTATTACCTTAGGTTTTGATACTACATACAGTGAAGTTATAAGCATGGTAATTGGGCCTGATGAAACTTTTGCTAATCAAATGAACATTAGCGTAGGTGGATCGGTAGGTCTTAGTCGAGTATTAATATCTGCATCTTCTGCTTTTACTGGCGCGTTTACTATGGAATGGACTGGTTCTGCTTGGAGCTTTATAAGTGGAACAGCGCAATTACTTGATCCTACTTTTGTATCATATGTAAATGGAACGCTTACGCTTAGTCATGATTATTGTAGAGGCGCGGCAATTACCGTTTGCCCTTGGAGTGACGGTGGTGAAATAGCTAATCCTTACATGCCTTTAATTAAAACAGTAGGTCAAGGTGATGTAGCAATTCAATGGTTAGACACAGCTACAGGAAACATTGTAACTGACTCTACTCCTTCTCCTAGAATGAAAGCGTTAATAACAAAGACTAATGCTCAAGGATTATATCTAGATGGCACAAACAATGCTACAGATATTAATAATATTGACATGGACTTAGGTAACTTTTGGTTCTACGGAATATTTAAAAAATAATTTACAGGGCATTACAAAATGTCTTTAACAAAAGCAAGGGTGACTGCTTTAGAAGAACGCATTTTGCTAAATAAAATATAAGGAAAATAACATGGCTTTAACAAAAGCAACAAACAGAATGATCCAAGGCGCTCAGATCAACATAAAGGATTTTGAGAGTTTGAAGAACGGCATTGACTGGCAACCAGCAATTCAAGCGGCTATTGATAGTTTAGATACTGGAAGCGACTACATTACAGGTGGAGTGATTTACTTTCCAAAAGGTCGATACTACATTAAGTCACCTATTGTAATTCGTACAACTGGCGAGTATGAAAAATTAACATCTGTTACCTTACAGGGTGAAGGAATTCATAACACTATTATTGATTGTGCGGAAGGGTTTGTGGGCAATGACGATGACTCCGCGAAATGGCAAGCTATTCAAGCATTAAACCCTACTTACTGCGCGTTTAAAGACTTTCAAGTGTTAGGAAACAATCGTGTGGCGATTGGACTTGAACTAGAAGGCGGAGACCCTCTTGTCGCTGGAAGTGAGATACTTGTTGAAAGAGTTTTTAGCCAAAACTTCACAGCCTCCTGTTTCCTCGTTCATCGTTGCTTTATGGTGACAATGACTCAGTGTCGATCTAAGGGCGGTGTAACAGGTTTCGATTTTAGTGGCGGTTACAACACTTCATTAAACGTAGAAAACTGCTATGCGCTAAATACTACTACCACAGGACAAGGTTTCTTAATTTCAGACGTAAGTTACAGTAACTTTACAGCCTGTGGCGCTGATGCCACTGGTCGTTATGGGTATCGAGTAAGAAATACAGCAGGTGTTTCTTTTGATAGTTGCGGTGCTGAATCATCTTTAAGGTCGGGTTTTTTGTTTGAAGCAAATACAACATTTGATGATGATGCTTTAATAAGTGGAACTAGATGTACATTAAATTCTTGTTTTACGTCTGCTACTAATTCAGCTAATTCGGGGTACGGTTCGTTACGTAGCGAGTTAGAGAATCAAAATAAATTTTCTTTCACTATGCCTTCTGGAACGCCAGTAGTAGGTAACAATTATACTGTTAACGGATCGACATATAATGTTTATTATCTTAAGGTAAACGGAGACGGAAGCTCTTTTATTAAAACCACAAGAACAGCAGGATCAACTACACCCCCTGCATCTGGAACATTAAGCGGCACTCCAAATTTAACGTTTAATGCTTCTTCAGACCTTTTAAGCTCTGTTGATGTTGAGATTAACAGGTATGCTGAAAACAGTGTTACAGGTGCTATTTCAGTAACAAATGGAGGGGTTGATGAAAATCATAAACTTTCTCTTAATAGCTGTAAACTTACTGGTTCTATTGCAAGTACAGTTGCAGTTCTTAATCCTATTGATGTAACTCGCGTAAACAACTTGCCTGTTACTGGCGCTAATACTCCTGTTGTAGATTTAGCTTCTATATTCGGTAACTCTCTTAATTACTCAGGCATATTGCATATTGTTGCTAGTAACGCATCACCTGTCAGTTTATCGGCCGCTAATACTTCTTCTTATGTTCTTCTTGTAACAAAGTATACAATCGGTGTTGACTCTTACGCAATTAATGTGACAGAGATTGCTAAAAATGGATTAATAACAGGCGGTAGCGCAAACCATCCGTCATTTACATGGACAGGTGACGAAGCAAACAATCACTTAGAAGCTACTCCAGTTAGCAATACATCTGGTAACTTTTATTTTCACATTGGGCAGTTAGGCGCATTGTCCGCATCTTAATTTAACGAGGTTTTAAAATGTCAAATCCATTTATAGACAGGAAAAGAGAAGAACTTAACGGAAGCGTAACTGACATGGTTCCTGTGACTCCTTCTGATAGTACAGATAACGTAGGAACTAGTCCTAGATATAGACAGTCTACTTTAGCTTCACCTCCTGACGGTTCAGATGGCGTAACCAATAACATAGCTATTGGCCTATACATCACAGGAGCAGGAAACGTATCATTTCATAATATAGATGGAACTACGCGCACAATAGCTGTTCCTGATAACTTCTACTTAGTATGTTCTGTTAAGCGAGTACTGGCTACTGGTACTACTGCCACTGGCATACATGCGATAATTGCATGATTGGCGCTAATGTAAGTGTCTTCTCTATCGGCAAGGCTGTTGGTCGTGGTGGTGCGGCTCCGTTCTCTCTTTCTTATGTCGTTGTTGCTGGTGGTGGTGCTGGGGCAAGAAATTCGGGAGGAGGAGGAGGTGCTGGCGGACTTCTTACTAGCACTACTGAGGTAGAAAAGGGAGTAGCTTATCAGGTTACCGTAGGTGCTGGAGGGCCAGTGGGAAATGGTACCGCTGTGGGGGGGAGTGGTAGCAACTCTACTGTTTCTAGCATAGTGTCTGTAGGCGGTGGTGGGGGGTCAAATTATTATAGCCTACAGGCTGGCGGTAATGGTGGTTCAGGCGGTGGCGCTATATGTGGAGCCTTGGGTACTGGGGTTGCTGGCACTGGAATATCTGGGCAAGGAAATAATGGCGGCATTGCTAGTGCTAGTAGCCCTTACTACGGTGCTGGTGCTGGCGGTGGTGCAGGAGCCGTAGGAGGCAATGGTGGTAGTGACAATGGTGGTCATGGAGGAATAGGTCGAAACGTAACTCTCAGTCCATTTTCGGCATTAGGTTATCTTGCAGGAGGCGGTGGTGGCGGCACTTTTCAGGGAGGCTACAGGGGTAATGGAGGCTCTGGTGGTGGCGGTTACTCAGCCTATAGGAATCTAGTTGCGGCAGGCGCTGGCTCGACAAACACAGGAGGAGGAGGCGGTGGCGGCACTTACTGGAGTGGTTTTCAAGCTAGTGCCGCTGGAGGTTCAGGCATAATTATTTTAGTTTATCCAGATAGTGTTACACCTACGTTTACTGCTGGTGTTACCTCTTCAACTACAACATCTGGCGGCTACAAAAAAACTACAATCACAGCCGCTGGCTCATCTGACACAGTAACCTTTGGATAATCACTATGGCACATTACGCAGTATTAGATAACAATATAGTCACTCAGGTGTTTGTCGGGAAAGACGAAGGTGAGGTGGACTGGGAAGAGTATTACGGAGCAAAGCGCACTAGCTACAATACTAGTGGTGGTGTTCACGCTAACGATGGTACTCCTTTCCGCAAGAACTATGCAGGGATTGGCTACACATTCGATGAGGAGCGTGATGCTTTCATACCTCCACAGCCTTATCCTAGCTGGACACTAAACGAAGACACTTGTTTATGGGACTCACCTGTACCCTATCCAGAGGAAGGTGTACATGAGTGGGATGAAGACAACCAAGAGTGGGTAGAATTATCATGGACAGAGTAAAACAATTCTGGCGTAGTCGTAGTAACAGGTGGCAAGTCTTTGGTGTTACATTAGCAGCTCTACAGGTCTACGTCCTACAGCTTAACCTATCTGCTGAAACTATCATGTTAGCCAGTATCCTATTCGGAATGGGTGGAATCTTTTTCCGTTATCAAACAACACAAGCAATGTCAGACAAATAAAAGGAACTTATTATGCTGGACGAACAAAGTAAACAAACTGTAGATGTGATTGCGGCCTCAACAGGGGTTCTTTCTTTAGCCGCTTGGTTACCTCCCTTGGCTAGTTTATTTACTATTGTCTGGCTAGGTATTAGAATTTACGAAACAGATACAGTTCAACAATTATTAGGTAAGAAATAAATATGACTATTCTTTTAACTAAATCAAGAAACATTACTGGCGCTCCTCTTGCTTCTGATCTTGCAGTAGGTAACGGCTCTACTACTTTTGGTGCTGAGTTAGCAGTCAATACTGCCGATAAAAAACTGTACGTTAAAGATAGTACGAATGCTGTAGTTGAGATTGCAGGAGCATTACAGGCTTATCCTGTAGGTGCTGTTTATATCTCTGTGGACTTTACACCTCCTAGTACACTCTTTGGTGGAACTTGGGAAAGATTCGGAAAAGGTAGAACGCTTGTAAGTTTAGATAGCGAAGACACAGACTTTGACACAGCGGAAGAAACAATAGGCGCTAAGACTGTTGACGTTGCGGTAGACACTGTAATTCCTGTCACTGGTTATGGTTTAACAGGAAGCTCAGGTGGTGCTTTAATAAACCCAACTACTAGCGGAGCTTTAATTGTAGGTGATGGAACTACTGATAGTTCTGATAGAGACGATATGGCTCATGCTACTTCTCCAGCGCCAGTTACTTCTTCTACAGCCACAGTATCAGTAATACAGCCTTCCATTGTTGTATACATGTGGAAAAGAACTGCATAATGTCTATTCTTCCTTCTTTGATTGAGCCTATTTCAAGTTTATTAGATAAGTTTGTAGAGAATAAAGATCAGAAAAACTTACTAGCTCACCGCATAGCTACAATGGCAGAAAGACACGCACATGAGCTTGCCAAGGGACAGCTTGAAGTAAACAAAGTGGAAGCCGCACATAACAATATGTTTGTCGCGGGTTGGCGGCCAGCAGTAGGCTGGATTTGTGCAATGGGCATGGCAGGTAATTTTATCTTGATTCCTATGGCTAACTTTATACTAGCCTTGGTTGAATCTGAAATAGTAATACCTTTAATTGCTCTATCTGAAATGATGCCTGTTCTTTTAGGTATGTTAGGTCTTGGAGCCATGAGAACAGTAGAGAAAGCTAAGGGCGTACAGAGAGACAAATAATGCAATTAACAAAGCAAGGATACACAATCTAATGACTTACTTACAGCTTGTACAGAGTGTACTAAGAAGGCTAAGAGAAGACGATACAATTCAGTCTGTGTCAGAAAATAGCTATTCAAGGTTAATAGGAGAGTTTGTAAATGATTCTAAAAGGATTGTAGAGGACTCTTGGGATTGGTCAGCTTTACGAACTACTTTTACTATTGACACAACAACTGATATTTTTAGGTATCAGCTTGAAGGTTCTGACATCAGTCTTAAAATTCTTGATATTATAAATGACACATCTAATTATTTCTTAAAGCCTGTGACATCTAGTTGGATGAACAATGCTTTTCTAAACAATCCTCCAGCTAAGGGTTCTCCTGCTTATTATTCTTGGAATGGCTTTAATGATAATGGAGAGGCAATCCTTGATTTATATCCCATTCCAGATGATAACTATTTTATACGTGTCAACACTATAGATAAGAAAGAGACACTAGTTGAAGATTCAGCAATTTTACATGTGCCTTCTAATCCTGTGATACACTATGCTGTTGCTTTAGCTTCAAGAGAGCGAGGGGAAACTGGCGGTACATCATCAGCAGAACTGTTTGCCATAGCGGATCAAACACTAGGCGACATGATTGCATTTGACGTAGCTCGACATCCAGAAGAAACTGTTTGGAGACCTGTATAGTGGCTCAACAACTACAGAATGTAACAATTAATGCACCTGCGTTTGGAGGTATCAACACGCAGGACTCTCCTGTGGGTCTTGACCCTAGCTATGCGTCTATTGCAACTAACTGTGTTATTGATAAACTAGGACGAGTAGGGGCTAGAAAAGGCTCAGTATTGCTGTCTTCAACTGAGAACACTACAGGGGCTTCTACAGTAGGTACAAACACTGTAAAAGTAGAGACAATCTTTGAATCTTTAGATAAAAGCGGAGATAAGATTGTTTTCTCAGCAGGTAACAATAAGATATTTAGTGGCGTTGGTACTTTAACTGACATAACTCCATCAGGTTACACTATAAATAATAACAAGTGGAAGATTGTAAACTTTAATGATCATGTTTATTTTTACCAGACAGGACATGAGCCTTTAGTTTACACTGATTCTGGAAGCCAAGGACTTGTTAAGCTGACATCAGTTACAGGTTTTGACGGCCCTAATGGTATTGTTTCGGTATTCAATGCAACAGCAACAGCTTCAGAGACGACAACACTTGTAGTTAATGACGGCACTACAACAGTTAGTATAGCATCTGCATCCTACACTAGTGTTGCTGAACAAGTCACTGCAATACAAGGTGCTTCTAATTATAGTAATTTATTATTTACTGTAGCATTAAACGATGCATCTGATGGTTTTAAATTTACTTATAAAACAACAGGTGCAGTCTCTTTTTCTCCGACTTTAACAGGATCAGGAAGCAGTCACACAGTTACTCTTCTAATTGCAGGAAGTGTTGATGCTCCTTATCAAGCCAATGAAGTATTAGCGGCTTTTGGTCGTTTATGGATAGCAGACATCACAGGCAATAAACATACTATATACTGGTCAGACCTTCTTAATGGAAATGATTGGAATGGTGGTTCTACAGGTGCTATTGACTTAACAACAGTATGGCCTTCTGGTTATGATGAAGTTGTAGCACTTGCGGCACACAATAACTTTCTTATTATTTTTGGTAGGATGTCTATTGTTGTTTATTCAGGTGCAGACAATCCTACTACAATGGTTTTACATGATACTGTCAAAGGTGTAGGTTGTGTTGCTAGAGATTCTGTACAGCACACAGGTACTGACATTGTGTTCCTGTCTGACGCAGGTGTGCGTAGCTTTGGTAGAGTCATTCAAGAAAAGTCTATGCCGATGAGAGACATAAGCAGAAACGTCAGGAATGACTTAGTACGGCAGGTCAACGAGGAAAGAATACTAGACTCTACGCTATCTTCTGTTAAGTCCTTGTATAGCCCAGAGGAAGCCTTCTATCTTTTAACTTTACCTACAGGCAACATAACGTACTGTTTTGATATGCGACAGGCGTTACCTGATGGGTCACACAGAGTTACTACGTGGACAACTCCTATTGCGTTGTGTTATACAAGAACGCAGGAAGGCTTTATATACATGGGAAGACAAGGCGGCATATACAAATACACAGGTTTTGTAGATGGCTTGTGTACTCTTGTTGGCGGTACGTATACTTATTCAGTCTCTTCTTATCCTTTATCTTATTTTAGCAATCCTTTAGATTTTGGAAACTCGTCAAACATTAAGTTTCTTAAGAAGTTTAAAATGACAATCATTGGAGATGCAGAGGCACAGTCTGTATTAAGTTGGGGATATGATTACTCAGACTCCTATTACAAACAAACTTTTAACTCTAAAAGAACTAACCCAAACATAGCTTATTATGGTGTAAGCGAATACAATGTTACAACTTCTGAATACACAGCAGGTACTCAAACTCAAGTACCTAATGTACACGGTTCAGGACATGGAAACGTAGTCACTGTTGGTTTAGAGTCTACAATTAGCGGTAGTGAATTTTCAATACAAAAAATTGATATAAACGTATTATTAGGGAGACTTTTTTAATGAGTAATTATACAAAAGCCACAGACTTTATGGCTAAAGATAATTTACCAACAGGTAGTGCAGGTAAAATAGTAAAAGGTACAGAAATAAACGATGAGTTTAACTCTATCGCTACAGCTATTGCAACTAAAGCAGACTTGTCAGGGCCAACATTCACAGGTGTAGTTACTGTTTCAACACTATCAGCAAGTAGCCTCACAGGAACACTATCAGGTACAATTAGCGGAGGGAGTTACTAATGTTAGGTGGCGGACTTACA
>Ga0222717_10001212_pt1 | contig 21373 bp, 28 predicted proteins | sample C33_18DmetaG_FD_165053 | JGI IMG/M metagenome (GOLD analysis project Ga0222717, IMG submission 165053) | Estuarine water microbial communities from San Francisco Bay, California, United States - C33_18D | ecosystem: Environmental > Aquatic > Marine > Unclassified | place: USA: California...
TACCAAAATATCCGTATACAGTGTTGATTAAAATCTTTAATGTGAATTGTTTTATATCGAGTTGGTCTGCTTTTCTTTGAACTTGTTGTCGATCCGGGTCATCTTTGCTCATTTTTGAGAGTCTGATCTTCAACTTCTTCAATTCTTTCTTAACTTCCACGCGCTGCTGATATATACCATCCACAATCTCTGGCATGATACCTTTTTTCTTTTGTGAGAATAGAACTTTTGCTTTAGACACAGCTATGTCATCCTTACGCACAAACTCCATGAATCCTTGGTGTGTTAATTTGAATTCCTTTCCAGTGACGTGCTTGATGTATATATGTGTTTCATCCTTGTGTGTTATTTTACCCACTTTTGTCTCTGGACTAAGGTTCAGGCTGATCATTGTGTTTGGATACAGGCTATTGGCATCAAAACTTATCACATCATGTTGAAAACCTCGCTGAGGTTCACCTACATATGCACCCTCATACTTACCTGCATTGTTAATGTCCTTGACGAATGTAGGTACAACTAAATTCTTACTACGTGCCTTGATAACAGTGGCTCCTGTTATCACACTCAATGTTCCCATCGCACTTTCTATAGTGGTCAGTCCAGTGTATGCTAACATGCGAAGTAATTCCAAATACCGGAGTTTATCCTCCATTGCAACGAGTAGATTTACGTCTTGTACGTTATACTCTACAAACGTCTGCCAGTCATCGTCCGCCAACGCGCTCAAATTAGTGTTACCATAATCAACCTTACGCTCACCTAACTCTAGTTCAGCTATAGCATCAAGTTTGTAACTCTCTCTCAACCCTATGCTGAATTTTTTATAAATGTCTAAATAGTCAACACACGCGACACCACTTATATACCATCTCTGTTGCTCTCGACCGAACGCACCCGTAACCATTCGACTGTATATGTTTTCAATCGGGCTCATTTTCTTGATACTATCTTCACCGAGGATTCGAGTGGATCGGTTGATTATATATGGCATATCAAACCCTTCACTATTCCAGCCGCTTATTATGTCTGGAACACTTCGTGAAACATAATTGAGGTAACATTCCAACAACCGCTGTTCAGTTTCACAATAAACATATTCACAGTTATCTATCTTCTTCTCAAGTCTCTTGGTGCCCCATGTGTAGAAGCATTTATCCAGACTATCATACACCGTGATAACATTGATCGGTTGACTGGCCTCCTCTGGTGTGGGGAAGAAGTCCGGGCAATACACCTCAATATCTACATATTGTATTCGTAACGGATTTTTGGTGAACTCAAGATCATCATTCTTCTTCCAAAATGTATCTATCAAGAATTGTTGTTCTGGTCTCAAGTTTTCAAAAACACGATTGGTTCCACATTCTCGTATAAAATTGTTTCGTTGCCTGGTGTCTTTAAATAGTTTTTTTCTTAATGGTGTCTCGAATATACTGGTCGAATCTCCCTGTAACGTTGTCTCAACATACAAATACGGGTTGAAACTCATATCCATCATCACACGCTTACCATTATCATCCCATGTGAGTAGTGTTACTGTCTCATCCCTAGGGTTATAACAAACATTTCTATACATACTACGATTATATGTTGACAAGATAATAATTGCAACTAAATACTTGTTATGAGTCTAGACACTAACAAAGTTGCGAAGGTTATCATGATGTGGAAGAACAGATGTTTGATGCTCGAGCGTATCAACGGTGACGGATGGGAACTACCAGGTGGTCATTTGAATATCGGGGAGACATTCTCACAAGGTGCCAAAAGAGAAGTCATGGAAGAAACAAAAATAAAAATATCAAAGCTGAAAACCATATTAAAACAAACCGACTTTCAGTTGTTTGTTGCTACACCTAAAATATTAAAGGTTGTGCTGTCTGATGAACATAAAAGCTACAAGTGGGTAAACAAGAGACAATTTTTAAAGCTCAAACACTCTAAAGGTACCAAGATAAACATGGTAGCAATTCTTGCCACTCTATGAACTTGGTGTCACTCCGTTGAACGAGTTCAGCAACTTACGATCTGGATGAGCGTAAGGCAATGTATACAACTCCACATATTTGCCTAGATTGTCTGGATTCTCTAACCACCTTTTTTCGGCTTCAACTCTACCTTTTCTTACTGCCTTCATGAACGTGTTTTTATCCTTCATGACATGGTCAATCTGATCAACCATCTCCTCTCCGGTCTTGAATTTGTAATGCGCGTTTTCATATGTGCACATATCTTGACATATAGCAGGTACACCAAACGCACAACCTTCCACAAACTTCAAGTCACTCTTCGATCGGTTAAACACGTTATCCACCAACGGAGCCACCATCACATTAGGTTTTATTTTCTTAACCAATCTAGGGTATTCATACAGGTTTGTCCATGGGTGAAACTCAATCTTTCCTTGTTGTATCAAACTTCTCAACCCATTCGGGAACGCGCCTATGAACACCCACTGATACTTGTTCACTGTCTTCTTGACCACATCAATTATATGACAAAAGTCGTCCTTCTGTCCAGCTAAGTTATCAACATCAAAATGAGCCCCACTACCGGCGTACAACACTCTCGGTTTCTTTTTTCTTTTGCTGTAGTTCTTGTCTATCATGAGTTCATCATACTGATCCAACCAATACCTAGGCGGGTAGTTGGGTATGACTGTTATATTCTTATTACCAGTTTTGTTGATATAGTACTCCTTCATGTAATCGCATGTGACTGTTATCTCATCACACATGCTCATCATCGCGGTTGTCGCCTCTTTTATCGCCTCATCAACAAACGCACCTTTGAATTTGTTGTAATCAGGTATATCTTCATGAAACACAATGTCGTCTATCTCATACACTAAACTGAATTTCATTTTTTCACCCAACCTCTTTAGATATTCTATAAACTTTTGCTGACTCGGTGTGGCTTGTCTTTGAACACGCACACACTTGGTGTTGGTGTAGTACTTTTCATCTGTGACCATCACGGTGCTACCGTGTATTACGGCTCGTTGATATGCATTCATGGTGTGCTCAGGCCACAACATGCGCCAAAAACCACAACCACTAAAATCAGCATAATAGTTTATACCTCTCGGCATGTCTACCTCACGAGGTCGTGTCTTAGGTGTTATACGTTGAGGTTGTGGAGACTGTGGCCGGAGAAATGATATTGTGTCACGTGGTTTGGACCCAATCACCGAACCAGGAATATTACCACCTATTATAGAACTGTTTGTGTTTAACATATACTGTATTATTTAAGCTCACTCTCAGGTGTTTCAACTCGTGTTGTCATTCCATTTTGCTTCTCAAGGAATATGACTTCACCAGTGGCGAGTTTGGTGCTCTCTTTACGGTGACTTATCACAATCACACATTCTTTGTAGTTCTCTATACGTTCATTCAGTATATCGATCACCAACTCAACACCACGCTCATCTAAACTGCTATCAAACAGCTCATCATACATGCTGAAGTTGAATGCGACATCTCCTTGCAGTCTTCTGATGTCCATGAACGCGAACAAACAAGCAAGATCGATGTTCTTACGCTCCGCACCACTGAAGTTGAAGTACGAGCACGGCTTACCTTTCTCATCTATTATCTCATCTTCGAAATATTCATTGAAAACACAGATGCAATTACTATCCATCTTCTTCAAGTAGTACGAAAGCTTGGCGTTGAACAATTGTAATATTTTCTTGACAATATATGACTTAACACCTTCCTCACTCACAACAAACTTTATGATTTCCAACTTTGCGAGCTTGTTTTTAATGACATCAATCCCAGTTTGAGCTGTTTCCAATCTCTTCTCAGTTGATGTTATCGTCTTATCGTATTCATCGTGTGTGTTGCTTATAGATTTTAGATCATCCTCAATGTCATTCAACTGACTGTTCAATTGCTCGATTTGTTTGCCAATATTCCTGTTGTTTGTTATTTCGATCTGTGTTTGTTGTAATTTTTTTGTCTGCTTTAGACGTTTTTCAGATAGCAATGATTTCAACTTACGTGCCTCGTCAAGCTTATTGTCACATTCAGTTTTCCCGCCGGATAAGTCACTCAATTGTGCTTGCAATTTACTCTTCTCTTGATTGATTAAATCTTTATGTGTTTCATCCAGTTTGTGCAGACATGTCGGGCATGTGCTGTGCTCAGAACTTATACGTGAGTGCTTCGATTGTGTTACATCTATTAATGTTGTTATTTGACTCCTTTTAGAAATTATTTTTTGTATTTTCTCATCAACTTCAGGTAACAGCTCATCAACCTTGGCAATACTCTCGGTTATACCGGTTGTATCGGTTTGTGTCGCATTTTGTATCTTTTCTTGTAAAGCTTCGACCTCTTTGACACAATTAGCGCGCCTCAATTGTAGTTTGTCATGTGCTCGCATGCGAGTCGCGTCTGCATTACGCTTTTGCTCCTGTTGTGTGGCGAGTGTGTTTGATATTTCCTCATATCGTGCACACTCTATATCTAGTTCCTTAGAGACACCGTTATATTCTTGCCTCACATCAGTCAACATGTTGCTAAAAACTTGTAAGTTGAAAATACCTTCAATAAACTTGCGTTTTTCAAGCTTCTTCTTGGCCATGAATGGTGTCGCATTGTTTATGGTCATTATCACACAATTCTGAAACACTTCAGCTGTGGTGTTCAAGAGATCTTGTATGTAATTTGTTGTGTTTTGAATTGTGTCGCGAGTTATGTCCTCTCCGTCCTTGTATAAATAACACTTTGTTGGTGTCAGCTGTCGAATTATCTTATATTCGTAGGATTTACCGTCAGTGTTAACATCAAATGACAGCTCCACAACACAACCACGTTGTGTCGTGTTGTTCACAATATGTTCTTTCTTCAACTCTCGTAATGTGCTACCAAATATTGCGAAATATATACTATCAGCAACAGTACTCTTACCGACACCGTTACGGCGATCCAGTTTATCTTTATTATTGCCTGTGATTATGTTCAACCCGGTGTTGAAATCGATACTCACTGGTGTTTCTCCAACACTCAGAAAGTTTTTTATCACCACATTTTTAAAATTTACATACTTCATTTATTTCTTCTGTATAACTCTATTGTATAATCAATTATCTCTCGCTTGTTGGGTACATCCTCTAGCAAGTTGACAAATTCCTCGATAGCCACAGCTATATCCACACCTGATAGGTCATGATCATCCTCACACTCCAGTCCGAATTTATCAAAATTCACATCATAATCAGCTGTAATACTCTTAGCATCCAGTTCTAGGAATTTTTTCAACAAAATGTCCATATCATCAGGAGCCACCGGCAGGTCTACTATCATTTTGACGATATTATTTTTGAAAACTGTTCTCACTTCATCTGTCAACCCTTCATGTTGTATGAGCTCGGATAGTTTTATTTTCTGATGTGTGGGTGACATGGTGTTTTCATAAAACTTATAATCACTAGTCATCACATCGAGTATGTAATACCCCTTGGTACTATACACATCTCCGAAATCCATCTGGTATGGGCAACCTAGATACAATATAGTACCATTTCTATACTTACGCTCTTCACGCAGGTGAAAATGTCCTGTTATTACCAGAGGTGAACGCTTGAGTAACTCTCCACTCTTTATACCGTCTTCACAAACTTTGTGTTGATTGAACTTAAATGACTGAATCTCGAAATGACCGAATATGATATCACATTCTTCTATTTGTTTCACTGTCGTACCCCACGGACACATCATTAGTTTTTTATTATTATACTCGTATAGTGTCGGCTGTTCCACCACTGTTATATTGGACCATCCGCTCAATATACTCAACGAGTTTATCTCAGACTTATCCTTATAAAATGCATCATGATTACCCACTAACAACACGATGTTGAAATCCGACCAGATCCTCAACATGTCTGTCACTACTTGTATCGTGTTCACCGCAATCTCATCACGATAATGAAACAGATCTCCTGGTAATATTATATCAGTTATACCCTTCTGTTTGAGTTCGTCTCGCAACCACCTAGCCCAATTTAATGATATGTCATGCCACATCGCAGAGTTTTGATGTACACCTACATGTACATCAGAGACACAACAAACTTTTCTTTGATTCAGATCAAGTCTCATCACCACCGGAATCAGATGTTTGATTGGCCATCTTGTACTCACTTGCCAACTCCTCATACACCATTTCCTGATAATCGTTCACAACTTGTCTCTGCTTCTTTTCTTTCTTGATACGATTGATAAACGCATGGAAGGCAATTGTTGTGAAGTATGAAAATGGATTGTTACCGGTTTCAATATTAAATTTTTTACTCTGTAATGCCGAGAACATCTTAACAATCGCGTCACCAACCATGTCATCCTTATACGAGTAGTTTATGAAGTTGGGAGCATAACTCAAACCTTTGGCGATTTTGAAAATACTCTCACCAAGCTTGTCCCCTATATCATCTGTACCACTATTGTAGTATTCAATTATATCTTGTGTGAACTCTTTTCCGTTCACATAATGTGGTTTTTTATCTTTCTTCGATTTTTTTGATGCCATAATCAATTCGTTCTCCTTTATATAAACTGAGCCGTTTAGAATAGTGTTGTAATCCGTAATGTAACATATCTGCTATGTCTATTATTATAACACCTTTCTTGTCTTTATGCAACCTAAGACCTCTACCAATACTCTGTATTATCTTGACCTTGGCTTTACCACCTCCGGCGAAGACTATGTAATGTAAGTTTTTGATGTTGATACCGGTAGAGAATATTTTAGATATCGCGATACACACAACGTTGTTGGACTTCTCCATCAACTTCTTGACCTTGTCACGTTCTTCCACTTCTACCTCACCTCTGATGAAGAAAACTTGCTTATCTTTGCAACTTGATCTCAACTTACCATACAATTCTTCTCCATGCTCAATATAATCAACCATTATCAGACTGTTGTTTTCAAAATTGACAGACAGCTTGCTTATCACATCATTCCGGAATGGGTGTTTGGCGATGAATTGTTGTTCTCTACGGAATTTTGCCCCTGGATCATATCTATCAGCCGGGAATGTCGGTGGTTTGTCTTTGTATTGTATTTTTATCACCTGTACCTTGGCTCGAGCCACATATTGCTGTTCTCGTAACTGATAACTGTTACGTTCATACAACACTTTACCTATATGACCAATTATATTCCATTGATCTAGTTGTTGTTCTGGCATGGTACCAGTGAATCCAAATTTATGTGGTGTGCGGATGGTCTTGATCAGTTTGTTTATCTTGTTGTCTTTACGCAACTTATGGACCTCGTCTATTATTAGCAGGTCAATGTCCTTTATCCAATCAACATCCGACTTGTCACTCTGCAGAATACCCATGTTGGCTATGATGACATTGCTACCCATGTTCAACTTGTTGCTACCGGACCATTTACTGTGCAAGAATGTTGCTTTGTATTCATGAAAATCTGATGATGTTTGATTCACTAGACCCAGGTCAGGTACCAGTATCAAACACTTGAGATGTTTGTGTTGATGGTATATCGATTCTATCAAACTCGCGATTGTTAATGTTTTACCACCGGCAGTTGCAAGTATTGTCACTCCTCGACCGCTCTTCAAACAAACATCCACAATGTTTTGTTGATAGTCTCTTAACTCTAGAGATAATTTCGGTCTTTCTGCATGAAACACGCGTGAATACCCCGGGCTGATGATTTCCCTGAGTTGATCTGTTATATGTATGTTTGTTTCAGGAGAATTTTCCTTCACGAAACCTCTTATTGAGTGAAACAATCCTGGCTCAAAGCGACCTTGAGGTGTTATTACATATCTGCGACTGGGTATGAATCTACTTTTGTATCTTGCGTATTTTGCGGCGTCATTATGCACTGAGAAGTGTTCACGTATCTCATCAAAATGATCTCCCGACATGATTGCCAATCGCTTTCGATTGTCGAAATCAAATGTGATGGTGTACTTGCTCATTAAAGTGTTTCTAGCTTCATCACTTCAATTATGTTTTTGATGTCAAAGCTCATTCCGCTGAATATACGTTCACCCTTTTCAAGGAAGTCTACAATCAATCGATTCTCCTTGATAGACTCATCAATGTTCTTTATGTTCGGGTGTTTTTCAGCTGCTTTTTGTGCTGTAGCGAGGGTGACTTGATATGTCGCGGTGTCTATCATCTCTTGAGCGATCATCTTGATGGTGTTATCACGAGATGATTTTAATCGCTCCAACTCACCTTTGGCTCTTATCAATCGACCAACCCACTTGTGCTTGAGAGCCGGGAGTTTCATTTGTACCTCTTTCAGGTTGAATTCGTCGAGATCAACATCCACGCCCATTTCCTTAATATATTGTTCTAGTTGTTTCATTTAATGTTAACAACATAAATAATAGCATACATTGCACCATAAATCAAATGAAACTTTTCGAAACTATATTTTACAAACATTTAAACGAGACCAACATGTCAGGAGCTGGCGGTGTTTTTGGTGATACTGGCAGCATGGGGTTCGGAGGAGCGGTTACCCCTGCCACTGACTTTTACGCACCTGGTGATAGTAGAATACCTAAAGGTGGTGCGAAGAAAGGTTCTGGATTCAAGCATTGTGACCATTGCAAGACCAAATCCAAGTGCCGCAAGGCTGGTAAATGTTTAGGACAGAACATGAAGGAAAAGAATGGTTCGATACAACCGCTGATTCCAATGCAACGTAGACCTTTGAACGGCGCGATGTAAATAAGTGCATGACTTCTCCACAAAAGGCCAAGGGCAATGGGTTCGAGCGCATCATTGCTAAACATCTTTCCAAAATATTTGATAGTAATTTCACACGAGTTCCAACTAGCGGGGCCATGACAGGTGGTATGAATGCTCATGTGTTAGAGAAGTTAACAGACTCACAGAAGTTGCTACTCGAGGGAGATATCATTCCGCCTGACCACCTTTACAACATGAAGATTGAATGCAAGGCTCATAAGAACTTTTCATTCGCGAAGCTCTTTTCGAGAAACAAGCAGTTGGATGATTGGATCACACAGGCGTGGAGTGATGAAAAGGTTTGGTTTTTGATATTTAAGATAAACAACCAAGGCACGCACCTATGTTTTGGTCGCGACGTTTTCAACAAGTGTGATGAATTGAAGAATCGGAACTATCTGGTTTATAATAAAGACATGTACATCACCAGCATGGACAATTTCTTTGAACAATACAAACAGATTTTGTTGCAAATTTGCACTAAGTAATACACAATATACACATGCGGTTTATCGATTTAAACAATCATGGCCTACGTGTGCTGAACTTCGAGTATATTTTTATCGATGCATACAAACACATAGTGAATGACCTGTTCATGTACGACAAGCATCATGATTTGAATCTCAGGTCCCAAGACACGAAGCGTATATATTATTATCACATGATAAAACACGTGTGCGATGTAGTAGTGTCAAGTGGTAGCAACAACAGAATCATTGTTTACTATAGTGAGAAAGACATCAAATGTGATTTCAAACAATGTGTAAATAATAGAACACGAAAAGGAGCTAAAAAAGACACACAACCGGATTTTCGGTTGTTCATGACAAGATTCTTCAAACAAGTAAAGACTGTGTTACCAATAAAGGTTTTCCAGTCACCGGTGAAATTCAACACGTTCGTACAATATTACAACACCAATAAAGGCAAGTATATGGAATTGATCAACATGATGAAACAGAGTAAACCGGTACCAAGTAACATGGAGAAGTTCAAGAAATTCACAAGTAAATACAAACTCAATTATCTTGACAAACACTACGTAAATAACGTGAAGATCAAGTGCATGATGTATAAATAAGTATATCATGACTAAAGGTTTTGTAAATTCACTCCAGCAAGCACAAAAAAGATACATCAATTCACAAGCAAATGTGGTGGTGGAATCAAACAAAACGTCCAATCTCATGAACGAAGTGTTTGGTAAGATCAGAAAGGCTGCCAACAAGATAGACAGGGTGTATCAACGAACAAAGAATAGTGGTGATGCTCTCGGTTCCATAGCCAGAGAGTACAAACCAACAGAAAAGGAACCGGAGCAACAGGACCCTAACAGTATATTCGCTCCTCTACCAGGTAACAACCAACAAACACAGGGCCAAGATCAAGACACGAGCACACAACAGAATCAAAATTCCAGACGACCAACAGAAGATGTTGAGGATGATTGGGAGGAATATTTAGAGCCTGGGTGGAGTAAGATGGACACCGAGACTAGGTCGTTCTTTGACGATGATTTTCGAAAATTTGTACAGTACAAGATGAAAGAAGCTAATTTGAAAAAAGCAGGAGCAAAATTATGAAATTTGTAAACATAATAGAAGAAAAGTTAAAGGTTTTGAACGAACAAGAACCTCCACCAGAAGATACAGATGTACCACCAGAAGATGAGGTCACCGAACCACAATCAACTGAGACTCCGTTGAGTGAATTACCGGATGAAGGAGATGGTGAAGATGATACATCAAAGCTCAAGGTGGATTATGTAGAGATGATCAGAAAAGCGTTGATCATGGCTCCCAAACATATCGATGATGTCGATTATGCTCGGTTGACCAAGATAGTTGACACAGAAAATTTAGAAGAGATGCAAGAGTTGGTGAGCAGAATTGTTCGCAACAACTATCCACATCCTGATTTGTGATGAGTGACGGTGATTTGAGAAATTTGTACGAAAATGTTCGTCGCGGTGCTGAATATGTTGCTCCTCGGCGTGAGAGTGAGTTATACAAAAATGTTTACATGGAGAAAAGTGGTAATAATGAACTCAAAGTGTTGTGTAGGAAATTAAACGATATTGGTGACAGGGGCTATCTCTCAGATAGTGACCTTCTATATTTAAATCAATTTTTAGACTCACGTGCATATTTACCTATGATAATTAGTTACTTGAATGAGAGTAATATAACAGATAAGACGTTGTCAGATAAGAATGCTGTTGATGGTATAACAAATATATTACAATCTGCTGGAGTTACTGATAAATTTGTCGATTATCTTGGCTCTCAGATAAGTTTTAATATTTTAGGTAAATCTGGCAATCTACTTGATATCATCTCTAGTAAGTTGAGTAAATTTAATATATCACGTGATGTTATTGTACGGTTAATGCAATTTGAGGGTACCGAAGGTGGTAGAGGTGTAGGTCAATGTGAGTTAGGGCTCGCGACGATATTTAACGATGTTACTGTTCGTGATAGTCATGGAGATCTTAGTTGGAGAGGTGAATATCTAGAAGTGAAAGGTAGTAAGGCTAGACTCGGTGGTAGAGATGTACCGCTTACAGGGTTTGAGCAAACGATTTTAGGTTCTTTTGCAATCCAACACGATTTACCATTTAGTACTATAAAGAGTGGTGGTAATAAATACAATATCGTTGACACATTAATTGGTTTAAGTAAAGTTGGTGTGCCACCGGCTCAGTTGAAAGCTGGTGTAATTGAATTTGTTAAGAAGTGCTATCCGAACTCAGGCAATATAACTATACCAGGCTCGTTTAAAGACAAAAATAAGCTGAGAAACTACTTAGAGACATGTTATTTCACTCACTACGCATTAACAGAGGGAGTTGAACATTTTATCTTTATTAATACAGGAACATCTCTAAAGGGTGGTTCAGAAATTAAAACACCTACTGCAAACTTTGGTAAGTATATAATATTTCAAACACAAAACATACCTAAACTGGTAAATGCTGGTGCTATTGGTGCGAGCACAATAACATCAGCCAACATTTACCCTAGCCTCGGTGCACCAAATGTTAGTCAAGTACCATTAGAAGGAGCGATGGAATAAAATGAACTTCAAAGCATACAACAGAGTGATAGAGGAAGGTGGCGCATATGGCCACATGATGAACGTGCATGAAGATTACACTTTACAGTTTGAAGACCTGCAACGCATCATCAAACAAGCACTGACCGGTGGAATCAAAGGAGAAATCAAAGAAAAGACCGATGGACAAGCGTTAGCAGTGAGCCACCGTGCAAATCGTGTGATATTTGCACGCAACAAAGGGCATTACAAAGCATTTGGTAAAAACGCCATCCGAGGCGCCAAGGGCATTGCAGAATTTTTTGGAGAACATCCGAATGACAACGTGAAAGAAGCATTCACATTTGCAGCAAAGGACCTAGAAAAAGCCATCCTGGCTTTGAGTGACAGGCAGAAGCAGTTGTTGTTCGCGGACGGCAAAAGATGGATCAACATTGAGATAATCTGGCCGGCAACCGTGAATGTGATCCCATACAACCATGAATTGATCGTGTTGCACAATTTCCGGGAATATGATGAAGATGGTAACACGTTAGATGGTGATTTTGATGAATATGGTCGCATGATGGCGGGTATGATTCAGCAAGTGAACCAACATGTACAAGATAAGTTCACGATCACGAGCATGCCATTGATGAAGTTACCACAGGTCAAGAATTTTGAATCCGGAATGGGTGAATACATTGGCACATTGAATGGCTTGATGAATCAACATGGTTTGAATCCGAGTAACAGTGTGGGAGATTACTGGGTGAGTTACATGAGCGGGGTAATACAAAACGGAGCACGAGAGTTTGGTTACAATGTACAAACGGACACACTGAAGCGCATCGCTTACAGATGGGCGTTCAAGATGCTCACACCAGGTAAGCGACCAAAAGACTACAACTCACTAGCACTCAGTAGGTTGCCAGACTTGAAAGGTATTGTTGATAATAAAGAATTTATACAATGGATAGGAGCCACAGAACGTGGAGGTGAACTCAAGACCCACTACAATAACATGATCGAACCACTTAAGGCGTTGTTCCTAAAATTAGGAGTTGAATTGAACAACAATATAACTAACCTCTTGACACTAAATCCGTCACAAGCTGTACAAGAGATCCGGCAAGGTATAGAGGAGGTTACACGCGAGATACAAGCAACTGGAGATTTAGCGTTGATGGACAAGTTGAACCATGAATTGAAAATGATCAACAAGTTGGGTGGTCTTGACAACATAGTACCTACCGAGGGTTTGACCTTTACATACACTCCAGATGGAGAAACAGAACCCAGAATATATAAATTCACTGGGATATTTGCACCCGTGAATCAGATACTGGGTAGCTTAAAATTTAGTCGTTAAGGTCTTTTGTTATCTGATTTAATTTCTTGTCAGCCTTGTTGTATATCTTTTGCACACCAGGAGTAGGTTTTTTACCAGCCATCTGTTGACGTTCTTCTTCTTGTTTCAACTTAATAGCAGCTGCAGTTTCAGCTCCCTCATCCTCTTCATCATCTGCAGCCTCTTCAACTGGTTTTGATGCTTCAATTTGTGCCATTCTAGACTCATATACTCTCAGATATGCCTGTTCCAACAGGATATTTTCATCTTTTGATGTGTTTGTCATGTGATTATTTATAATAAATGTAGAAAATAACCATATTTAAAACTAAATAGGTTGTATGAGTAACTCACATGATAGTTTGACAGCTCTTTTTGAGCAATACGTTAGCGAGAACGAAAAGTTCAACGAGAAACAAAATAAAGCCGCCGGTACCCGAGCGAGAAAGGCACTTATGGAAATCACTAAACTCTGCAAAGAGCGGAGAAAAGAGATTCAAGAAGCTAAAAATAACAACTAAACCTGAATAAATACTTCTATGCACAACAACACATGGAAGAAGGAAAGGGATCTCTTATCAGAAGCTTACAACGCTGTAACTGAAACAGATCACGGCAACATCCAAACCGCTCTAGGACCAGATGAAGAAGAGCAAGAGGATGGTAGTATCAAAAATACAAAAACCGGCGAGACTGTTCACAAGCCTAAAAGCAAAGTAAATGAAGAGATTGGTGACCCTCTTGGTGATGAAGTTGGTGAGATTCAACCTGAAATAGATGCAGAGTTCACACGTGAGCCTGATGAGGTTGATGCTGAAATCGACTCGCTCAAGAGCCTAATTCTCAACCCACCGGTTGACAAGATTGAAGAATATGCTCGTCAAGGTCAACTGCATGTTTATGTTGATATGTTGAAGAAGAAGCTTGAAGCAGCAGAAGCTGTGAAGGCTGCAGTACGTGGTGAGGCTGAATAGTCAACCATCACCTCAATCCAGTAGTTTCAAAAACATCTCTAGCAACTCCAGCAGAGAACCCACCCTGCACACCCTTCACAATCACTGATACAGCGTTGTGACTATGCAAACTCTCGTTATGAGAAGCAACAATCTTAAAGTCCTTAATTCTAGGCTCGTTGTTTAGCTTCTCGTACATCAATCTCACTGCATCTTCTACAAACTTGAGATAAGATCCATTCAACTCTGCAAAGGCTTGTTCATCCTCTCGTTTGACCATCACCTGTGTCTCTGTCTTTAGTGCTGCCAGGCATAATTCCTGTACATCCTCGATCCACAACATGTCATCGAATCGAACACTAACACGAGCCACGCTGCGTTGACTGTGTGGTACGGTTGCTCGGTTGCGATATTTTTCTGCATGTTCACTCAACTCAAAACTACAAGGGCATGCGGATGAATATACAAAGTCAAAGTGTATATATTTTTTAAACTCACCATCCTTTGTTAAATCTCCTTCGAAAACCACATCATAGTATTGAAACCCCTCCAAACCACTTCGCAGACTCTTCTGCCGGATTGGGTATGATATCTTCAACATTATCCTTGAATCAAAACACATCAGATTCTTTTTATATGTCTCGAGAACATCTTTGATCTTGTCGATGTTGAACAATTCATCCTTGTGATTGTAAAAGCTTCGCATGATTCGTGACATGTTGATACCCTTCTTATGTGCTTCCAAGCTAACACTACCGGTTACACTTGTTTCAAGCTCGATTGTCTTACCACTTCTCTTTTTATATGTTAATGGTAATCTGAAGTTATGTATACCTACTTGCTGAATCGCAACCGGGGCACCTTGAATCAGACTTGACGGACCGTTTTGTAAATCAGGGAGTGACGAGATATATTTTTTATCAGCATCTATCTTTGTATCGTACACTCTTATGGGTGATTCGTAACCCTTGCTATACTCTTCTCCCATTATTTCCTTGGCGATGCTATCCTTCTCACCAGTAAGTTCATCATCACCTAACCATTCATAGTTGTTCGATTTATCAGTCATACGTCATATTATAGATACTTTACACGTGTAATTCAACTTATTATGATAAATAATTTAGTATGTCCAAGTTCAATTCATTGATGGAGAGTAATCTCAATAAAACAAATCTACTTCGCATCCGTATCAAACATGATCCTGCCAACGGTATTGGTGAGATGAATGATTATGTTGGCTATGTACTAGAGGAGGATGGAATGGGCAATGTGGTTGCGATTGTTCCTCAAATGGGTGGTGATACTATGTCCTTTGGACCTGGTCAATACACACATGATGATGTACCTTGTGGAGATGACGAGCAACAAGCAGATCCATTGAGTACGTTCAAGAAACACATTGTCAAACACTTGATTGAGCGTGGTTATCATGACAAGGTCAAAAATCATATGGATGAAATAATTAACGCGAAGGATGTTTCACAGTTGGAAAATCTATTACACGGATGTGGTTGTAATGGTGTTGCTGTATTGAACATGTATAGAGATTTTGTATCAGATGCAACGGTTTGATTCATTGTATGGCTCGCTGTTGACCGAGCAAGATGAGAATGTTCTCAAGATAGGTATATTTCCTGGCGCATTCAAACCACCTCATGTAGGTCACTACACGACTGCGTATGATGCATGCAAGAACAACGATAAGGTCTACATTTTCGTGTCAGACAAGCCGAGACCATTAACCACACAACACAAGGGGAACAAGAAAGAAGTACCAGATTCTGCTAGATATGCCAATATTCTCAAATCTGACAAATACACAGACCGATTGTTAGGTGTACAAACAGCAGGTGTGGCGAGAATGACAAGCGCGACTGCGTTCCGGTCTGCAATTTCTATTAAAGACAAAGTAACCATTTCCAAGAACATTCCCGAGGGGGTTGACAGTGACAGAGTCTATGATATCTTGATGAAGAGCAATGATCTTGACAATCCTGGTTATGGTCATATCACAGTAGAACAAACCATGGACATCTGGATGCTCTACAAGCCACTACTAATTAATCTCACCGGGATGAATCCAGAAGATATAATAATACAAGTATCCAAACCAAGTCCTGTGAAAGACACATACGACTTGGTTGATCAACTTAACAAATCTGAACAAGCGGGTAACATAGGAGTAAGACTTTACGTAGGAGAGTGATGAAGAGATTTGGACGTTACGATAATGACTTTAATGGTCTGTTTGAATGTTACCGACAGGTGAACAGTCTGGTGGTTGAGCGTGAGCTACCCAGTGCAACCAGACAGCCCACCTCAATAACAACCGGTGATTCATTTCCTGGTATAAAGACTATCAAAGTTTTTGTGCAGCGACCAGGTAGAGGTGCAGATCTGACCAATATAATAGATGTGAACAGACTGGGTAGTGATAATGGTGATAATGGTACTGTTATCTCAGGGACTGAAGGAGATAAGATATTCAATGTCACAACCACATCTAAAGGATCACAAATAAAGACTTACGACAATGAAAATAACCTGGAGAATGATTTCGTCACCAACATAGCACCTAGATATGATAGTGAGGCGAGGGAACTGGTTATTATACATGTAGAAGAATTATGAAACAACAATTGAGACATGATGAAAAAACACAAACAGTTATATTGTGTTGTGGTAGCAAAAGATGCCCGGAGTTGAAGATCGAAGACGATCAAGTCACGATAACAGACGATTATGGACAGAAAATCAATATTTCAAAGGAACAGGCATCATTGATACCACAAGCTTTGGAAATGTTGAGCGACAAACCAACAGATGCTTGAATTGCTCGCGTGTGTTGGTTTGCATTGGATCATAAAGTATGGTACAATTTTTGATAAACCTCGCAATTTAATTAAGATGGTTGGTGTTTTGAGAGAATTACTGAACTGTAGCTTGTGTTTGGGGTTCTGGTGCGGTGTTGTGGTGGGTGCTCTCGTGAATAACATCATCATGTACTCATTCGCGAGTGCTGCTTGTTGTTGGTTTGCTGACAATCTAAACAACACACTACAGAGTGTTGAAATAAAGTTGGATAAATGATTGTTATGTAGCTATAATAATCGGATGTATAGTAGCACAAAGATAATTGAATTAGGTAGCTGTGCTTTTAGACAACCTAAAGCGGTCTCACACTGCAGGTTTATTCATGGCTACAGACTAACAGCGAAATTTTGGTTTAATGCAACCACACTTGATGATAACAACTGGGTTGTTGACTTCGGAGGTTTAAAGAAACTCAAAAGCACACTACAAAATCAATTTGATCACACTCTGTGTGTATCAGCAGATGATCCTTATTTACATGCATTTGAGAAACTGAAAGACATGGGTGCAGTAGACTTGAGAGTAATGGACGGTGTTGGTATTGAAATGTTCGCTGAATGGTGTCATGGCCAGGCAGACGTTTATGTGAATGAGTTGACTGATGGTAGGTGCAGATGTACCAAAGTTGAGTTATTTGAACATGAGAACAACTCAGCCATTTACGAATGTGATTTGACTGGTGAATCATTCTCAGAACCGGAACACAAACAACAAGTGGAGACACCAACTGAACAAATCAAACCAGATACAGCTGTGTCTGTTAACTCGAACGAACGTAAATTAAAAAACAAGTGGGTTGATGAAAAATCCACCAACGTTTGGGGATTATAATTATGCAAGAAGAACCAACATCATTAGATCTTTCAGAGAGTTTCTACTCTGTACAATGTGAAGGTAACACAACAGGATACCCAGCATACTTTATTCGATTAAAATCGTGCAATTTGATGTGCGGGGGAAAGAATGGTGAGTTAATGAAAACCGGAGAAGCTACCTGGTGGTGTGACACGGAAGCTGTTTGGAGAAAGGGGTTCGAAAAACCATTCTACAAGCTCATACAACAATGGGAACAAGAAGAGATTGATCAATGGATATATAATGGTAGAATACATCTGATATGGACTGGTGGTGAACCTACAATACCCAAACATCAGAGAGCTATACCAGCTTTTCATGAACATTTGAAGAGTTACGTTAAAGACAAACACGACCTGACGTTAAACACCTTTGATGAGATCGAAACTAACGGCACTCTCATTATCAAAGATGATTTGTTTGAGATATTGGATCAGATCAACTGCTCGGTCAAGCTAGCTAATTGTGGCATGCCAGAAAACCGCCGGATTATCCCGGAGGCACTGGAGAAAATAATGTCTCATAAGAACTACTGGTTCAAATTTGTGATCAGCACAGAGGATTGCTTGAAGGAGATTGAAAGAGATTTCATCAAACCTTTCAACATACCACATGATCGTGTCATGATGCAACCAGGTCTTGACAGACAAGAAAATTTCCATGAACGTACACGATTCACGTTAGAGATGGCCAAGAAATATGGTTACATTGGATTGTCCAGGCTGCATGTCAGTGCATGGGACAAGCTTACAGGTGTGTAGTTGAACAAGTTGTAATCATCAATAAGTAGTTACATGCGATTAGCAATATCAGGCACTGCAGGTCAAGGCAAAACAACACTGCTCAACGAATTCCTAGAAAATTGGAAGATGTACACAACTCCGGAGAAGAGCTACCGGAGTTTGCTCACAACAGACAACCATAGCAAGAACACAAGCAAGGAAACTCAATGGAGTATACTCAATTTGATGCTCGATCAATTGGAACAGAGCAGCAGTGATGATTTTGTCATCTTTGATAGATGTCCTCTCGACAATCTCGTGCATACCATGTGGGCATACCACAAGAATGTAGGTGACATCGATGAATTGTTTGTGGAGAAGTGTATACCAATCGTGAGAGAGAGTATGCGGTTGTTAGATATCATATTCATGATTCCAATAACTAACGCCGCACCAGCGGATATTCAAGACGATGGCGTTAGAGAGACAGATGCTGATTATATAGCAGAGATTGACAACTTCTTCAAGGCTATGTACACAAACTGGAGTAAAGATGATCAGCGATTTTTTCCTAAGGATGACCGGACGGCTATCATCGAAATCTTCGGTACAACAGAAGAGAGAATCAAATTGTTAGGATTTTATGTCGATGATAGTGGTAAGATGTTTGGAGAAGACGACTCACTAGTGGATACTAACACATTATACGACCAGTTCGGTATACCAGTGGCTGCGGATGCTAGTGAAGGTGCAGAAGATAACATCAAAATATATAAATAAACATATATGAAAAACTTCAACGACACATTAGAGAATATCTCCGAGAATTTCGGATTACATAAAACCGTTGTTCGTGAGAGATTTCCACGAAAATTGCAACTCAGTGAGGAGTTTGTTGAGAGTTTTAAAAAAGAATTTCAATCACAAGTTGAACCAACATACACAGAGGATACAGAAGGTCAACGTGTGGTTGCAAGAGAAGCTCGCAATCCTGCACAAGTTTTAAAAGAATTTCAAAAAGCTCTTAAGTTTTTGATTTAATTTTTATCTGATCCAAGCTTTTTTTCAAACGATCACCCTTTTCTGCATTGGTTGTATCGTTTGTCACTTCATACTCTACATCACTACCTGGTATGTTGTGTTTATTTTTTACTTTGCTGCTGTTCTCTTCCGGTCTAGACTTTATCTTCTTGATAACACCTTCTGACCCATGATGCTCACAGTCTGGGTTGATATTTCTTATTTTATCACCCACTTTGACGTCCTTTTTAAGAACTTCTGCTATAAACTCTCGAAATGATGGAAGCTTCATGTAGGTATTTATTTATCTCCAAGTTTTCTCACGATAAATTTTAACATTTCACTACGCATTATGTCTTTCTCAGTAAACTTGAAACAAAACACCCCGTTGCTCTCGCTCTCTGTATCATTGAACGTGTTGTAAATATCCTGGAACCCACTCTTGCTTATATCAGTCTGTAATGTATCTCCTATGACTAACATTTTACTATCCTCACCAAATCTCGTGAGGATGGTGATCAACTCGCTCCGAGTCAGGTTTTGTGCCTCATCAACTATGACAACACTATCCTTGAATGTCAACCCTCTCACATAATTCACAGGAACCGCTTTGACAGTACCTGTTGAGAACAGTGTGGATATTGTGGAGCTCGGTATCAATTCACTAAGTTTCTCTTGCAATGGTAATGTCCATGGGAGAAATTTATCATCCACTTCTCCCGGGAGGCTGCCCATGCTCTTACTAGCACTCTCAATGATGCTCCTGATGTACACAACCTCATCAACACGGTGACTTTTGAGCATGTTCAGTGCCACATAAGCCGCGCAGTACGTCTTTGCTGTACCAGCTGGCCCATCTATAAATGCAATCTTAGTATCGTTATTGTAACATAACTCGACAAAACTATTATGTACATCGGTTAGTTGGTATTTGGTTGTGATTTTAAAGGTACGATCCATGGTGTTCCTGGTGATTATATCTGGTATCTCTTCAATCTCAGTATCCTTGCGGGGTTTAGTTGTAGTCCTTTTATATGATGATTTGCGTTTTGCCATCGTGTTTATTTATTGATTTCACAGCGTTGTTATACTATAATATAATCAATGACCATAGGAATTGCAATTATAACATGTGATAGAGAGAAAATGTTGCACGAGTGTGTCGAGTCGATCTATAACACACACAAAAACATATACAATCGATTGATTGTAGTTAATGATGGCGAACATCCTGTCAAGTCTAGTCTAGTTGATCATGTTGTGAACAATGAAACCAATTTAGGTGTAGGAGCCACTAAAAATGTCGCGATAAGTGACTTGTTCGACAATGATTGTGAGCATCTGTTCATAGTGGAAGATGATGTTAAATTCATCTCGACATCAACCATACAAGATTATATAAAACTTTCAGAATTGAGTGGTGTGAGGCATTTGAATTTTTGTTTGCATGGATCCGCGAATTTGAACCAAGGCAAACCGGCTCCCAAATTGATTATAGATTACAGAGAGATAAAGATGGCTCTCTACCATAATGTCACTGGAGCGGTGAGCTATTATCATAGATCAGTCATAGACCAGTGTGGTTTGATGGACATGGAGTATAGAAATGCCATGGAACATGTTGATCACACCATGCGTGTGATCAAGGCAGGGTTTCATCCGCCATTCCGATGGTTTGCTGATGTGTGTCATGCTGATAGGTTGATTGGTGATCAGGATCCAAGTCTAGGATCAAGCAAAATACGCAACGAACAAGAATGGAGAGACAATTTCGCACATGGAGTGAAGTTGTTTCATGAAAGA
>Ga0222717_10001214_pt1 | contig 21353 bp, 17 predicted proteins | sample C33_18DmetaG_FD_165053 | JGI IMG/M metagenome (GOLD analysis project Ga0222717, IMG submission 165053) | Estuarine water microbial communities from San Francisco Bay, California, United States - C33_18D | ecosystem: Environmental > Aquatic > Marine > Unclassified | place: USA: California...
GCGGCACTTTTCTTGATCATAATCTAAAAGACAATGCTAGGCATCTACGCATAATTAACGGCCTTACTGAGCATCATAGGTTCAGCGGCGATGGTAGTGTTATTTTTAATAACAGCGGTGCCGACGCAAACTTCCTAGTTAAAAGTGACAACAATGACCATATGTTATTCCTTGATGCAGGGAATGACCGTATTGGTATTGCTAACTCAGCACCTACTACTACACTAGACGTATCTGGTACTATTACTGCCGATAACTTTACGAATGTAGACTTGTCGCCAATCGCTTCCACCATATCCGACACAGCCGTAGACGTATTCGTGTACGACACCTCAAAGGACAGCGATGGCGGTGCATGGCGCAAACGCACACAGCATACCAGTTGGTACAATGAAGCTGCATCTAGCACCCGTGGCTCTCGTAAGGAGTTCCCAGCGGTTGCTGTTATTGTGTTGGAAAATTATGCTTTATCCATTTACGATGGCGATGATCCTGACTTACCACTTTGGAAAGAAATGATCATGACATCCGCTGCCAATACTTACTGGTTTGGTTTTGGTGCTGGATACCCTTTTCCAAAAGCCGTAAGCGCATTAAATGGTGAAATATCTCTGGTAAATAATGATGCAGGAAACTCTTCTGCGGGTCTAACAAGGGTTCGTTTTATACAAGATGATATTTATCGCAACGCTTACAGTATATCTTACTCTGGTAAATATGAATACAATATCTCCAACTATAGTACCACAAATGGTTCCTACGATCAAAATGCTAATATTATTGTAAGTAACCGTTCTAACGATGTAGCCATGACCGTTCTGCCCAACGCCCCGATTGATGCTGCTACGGGCCTTCCCGCTGTAACCACGGCAGTAGCTACCGATGGTGGTACTTCGGTTATCAAGGATGATGGGACTGTTGTTGATATTACGGGGTTTCAACCAGTAGAAAATGTGAACTTTTCTGGCGATAAACTTGCGATTAACACCCCAGTTAGCAGCAATTCTTTTATTAACATCGGCCCTTCTACTTTGTCCACCGATACAACCTCTAGTGCTTGGAAAGAAGTTGAGATTAACAGCACCAATACAAACGACTTTAAGGTTCTGACTAATACTGCAAACCATCAAGTTTTCGACAATACTTATTACAGTGCTGGATCAAATGGACTGTTAGCAGTGTTACCAGACTACGCAGCACCTCAAACAAGTTTGTACGCCTACACCACATCCTCGTATGCCACAGGCCATATGGTAGGCGACACTAAACTCGCCACCTTGTCCGACACCTCAACAACCAATGTTACTGGCAGTGATCTTGTTGGTAGTGCAACACTTTATGCAACTGCTAGGATTACATCCCGTACCTACACTGCGGGTTCGTCTACGGTAGGCATTGATGATGCTGAGGCAACCGTTGATGGGTATGTTGGTCTTACTATGGGTGGGCTTACCTCTGGCAAAGTCTACACGGTTACTATTGTTGGTAATCAAACGTATACGCCAACAACAAACTACTTCAATTTTATATCTGTAAACGATAGCACAAACTACGTCATAGATGGTGCGCTACAAGGAACGACAACCCCGCAAAGCATAACCTTTACAGCGGGGTCTACCAACAGAATATATTTCTACAGCGGCTATTCTGGCGGTACTATCAACTATACTTGGACGTTACGCCTAGCCGAAGAGGACCGCAGTGTGAACAACAACGGCCTACAAGTGTTCGGCACTGTGACCAAAACGGCTGTAGCTACTGGTGCTGATCTGGTGGCGTATAGTGGGTTTAGTAGCAGTAACTATCTCAAGCAACCATATAACAGCGATTTAAACTTTGGCACTGGAGATTTCACTTACTCTTTTTGGGCTTCGGCTCCATCAAGTGGAACTGATAGATTATGGTTGACCCACGGTAAATACAATACAGCAAAAAGCGGTTTAAACATTCTCCAGTATAACTCAGGGGGGTCAGGCGATGAGGCTCATTTTTATGTTGGTAATGCGGGGGCGGGTTATGTTGTCGTCACTGGAATTGAAGGTACGGGTCTGCATAATTGGGCTGTGGTACGAAAAAGCGGAACCTTAGAAGTTTATCGTGACGGTAAGCTGGCAGGTTCTGTCGCAAATACCAATGACATAAATCTTTCAAACGAAGCAATAAAAGACTTATATGTTGGCGTAGGACTTTCTGGAAGTAGCGTATATAACTACGGTGCTGGCACATTAGCCCTTCTCCGCATCTCAGCCACCGCCGCATCTCCAGAACAGATAGCTAAAATCTACGAGGACGAGAAGGTGCTGTTCCAAGAGAATGCCCAAGCAACCCTCTACGGCTCGTCTGATGCGGTAACAGCTTTGGCATACGACGATAGCACAGAGTTGCTTCATGTCGGTACAAGCGCAGGACGTTCAGTCTTCCAAGGATTACGACGAGTAGACAACACAACAACGGCGGTATCGGCAGCGATTAGTGCCTCAAACAATCTGGTAGGGGAGCAGTAAGATGACGGTAACTGTAACACAGCCTAGCATCAACGTCCGTGAAAAGCTGGCAGAACTAGACAAACCCACAGGTATAGCTGGCGAGGCTATGTTGAGGGCAGAGACACCACAGGAACAACAGGCTCTGATTGGTGTTGGTCGGCGTAACATTATTATAAATGGTGCTATGAATTTTGACCAACGCAATAGTGGTTCTGCGGTTACGCCAACGGCTGACCAAACATACACTCTTGATAGATTTTCAGCTAGGTTAAGTGCTGCAAGTAAATACTCTGTCCAACGAGTAGCAGATGGCCCTGCCGGATATTCTAATTCTTTAAAAGTAACTTCAGCAGCCGCTACAACTGTTGGTACTAATGATTACTACCAGATAAATACTCCAATAGAAGGCTATAATACAAATCAACTTGCACAAGGTTCATCTGATGCAAAGCAATTTACACTTTCTTTTTGGGTAAAAAGTTCTCTAACTGGTACATTTGGAGGGGCTTATTCTAATAACGCTGGTAATAGATTTTATGCTTGGACTTATACGATAGATGCGGCAAACACTTGGGAACATAAATCAATAACGATCACAGGATCACCAGACGGATCATGGGAAAGCACTACTAATTCTGGTTTATGGGTCTACTGGACTTTAGGTGCTGGTAGTGGTCAACAAGGTTCACCCAATTCTTGGAGTACAACTTTTAAACGTGGGCCAACAGGTGCTACTAATGTTGTAGCAACCAGTGGTGCGACTTGGCAGATCACAGGTGTCCAACTAGAAGTAGGCAAAGTCGCCACGCCTTTTGAACACCGATCCTATGGGGAAGAACTGGCTTTGTGCAGTAGGTATTTTCAGAGGCTAAAGTTCAATGGCGGTTATACCAAAGTTTGTTTGCAATACGGCACGACATCTGGTCTTTTTACTATAGAGTATTCTACTAAAAGATCAATTCCAACGATAGTCACATTACCTACACCCACTACGTCTACTAATCAGGTAAACGGTATATCTCTTCTTACTTCATCTGGAAGTTATAGAAGTGCTACTGGCAGCGAAACTGTAACAGCATCTCATATTTCAGAGGACACATGCAGAATTAACCTAGCTGGTTTTGCTGCATCAGGCTCTACTGGGGATGCAACTTGGGGATATTTTACTACTACATCCAATCCATCTGGATGCCACATAGATGTACAAGCGGAGTTATAATATGTATAGTATAATCACAGACGAATTTAGTAATAATCAGACGTTGTTCCGCTCCCCCCACAATCACTTCATCCCGCTAGACCCTGCAAACCGCCACTATCAGGAAGTGCTAGACGCAATCATTGAACAAGGCACAGACTGCTTTGACGGTGATATTCCAGAAGACCTACAAGCAGCGGCAGACGCTAAACTGTTTGCTCAACAGCTTGCAGACTACAAGACAGCCACAGCAAGACTAGCACAGTATGTGGTCGCAGAAGGTCGCAATCAGGTCACAGAGATGCAGCCTACTGGTGAACAGGTCTGGAACGAAGAAACAATGGAACTGGAAAACGTGATGCATGAGGTTATCACAGTTACAGCCATTGAACCTGTTGAGGCTACAGTCACACGCATGGTGTACTCTGATGACATGGATGCGGAGCCTGTCGAGGAAACCATTGAGAACCCTGTGATTACGACTGATGTAGCAGAACGTGCAGAAGCACAGGCTACTGTAGATGCTACCCCGCAAGCGGTTAAAGATGCGGCATAACTAAGGAGAAAAGCAATGGCAGAAAAAAAGCAAACCATTGTCATAAACGACAAAGAATACACTGAGGATCAGCTTACTGATCAGCAAAAGATTATGGTAAATCATGTTACTGATCTTGACCGCAAGATTGGCACTACTCAGTTTAACTTAGATCAACTAGGCGTAGGCAAAAAAGCATTCGTAGATATGCTGACTGCTTCACTAGAAGAAACAAAAGAAGCGGCATAAAGCACTTGCATTGGTGCTTTATTAAGTGCTATAGTTAGGTATCCCAAAAAGATAGAACTATATGCAATTACAGAAAGCTGTATTAGACAGTCTGTTTCTGTTCAACCAATCTCCAGATCACAGACTGTATACCCTGGTTGAATTCAACCACTACTGCCTTTTCCCCCTAATCCACCAAAAAGCCCGACTGTTTTATAACGGAGATAAACCAATAGGTTTTGTATCTTGGGCATGGCTTACTGAGGAAGAGGCACAGGATTTCATATCAGAACGATGGATGCCCAGCGAAGAGGTACATAAACGTCCTGATATAATTGATGACCAATACCAACTTTGGGGAATAGATTTCATATCCCCATACGGTCATTCCACAAAGGTCATGCGTGGCATGATGAAACATTCACAATCCGTCTTGGGCCAACGTGTTCCTGCCAATTGGCGGCGGTTTAAACAGCCAGATAAAATTCATACGAAGGAGTTCTAATATGGGCGGTGGCGGCGGCGGTGGAGACACCATCACAAACACAGGTTTGGGCGATGATCAGTATCAGACCCTTGCAGATAACCAAGTAGGTATTTCTGGGCAGATTACTACTGCACAAGATGATGCTGATGCAGCGTATGATAATATATACACCAGATTTGACCAATCCAGAGATCGTCAGAATGATATTTCTAACGCTATTGGGTCAAAGGGGTATAATTACGATTTTTCTAATTTTGCTGACGGCGTGACTCTCACGAATGCAACTGATGCATTGGGAATGGCTGTAGGTCTTCAAGACCAAGATTTAAAATATGATGTTAACGGCGATGGTGTAGTAGACCAGTTGGATGGACAAGGGATGATGAGTAACATCGTTGGCCTTGATCCTAACACTCAAAATACGGGCCTCTACAAAGAGTTTGCTGACCAAACCCAAGCCATGACAGATCAGTTTGGAAATGTCATTGCGGGTCAGGGGGATTTGAATAGAACTATTGGTCAACAGGCTTTAGGAACCCAGAATGTAATTGGCGGCAACTTAGATACTCTTGGTCAAACTATGGGTGGTAGATTTGATACCGTTGATACTAATGTTGGAAATGTACAAGGTGCTGTTGATCAGGGATTTATAGATCAAGGCCAACGCTTCGATACTCTAGATACTAGCGTTGGTGGCGTACAAACCGCTGTTGATGCTGGCAATACCGCAAACACCGCTGGGTTTGAAGCAAATGCTCAAGGATTTGAGGATGTTGGTAAGGGTTTTGAAGACGCTTCTGGTGAACTTACAGAAACTCAGGCTACTATATTAGAGGGCCAAGGTGCTTTAAGTGGTGACTTAGATACTATGTCTAATAACCAAGATACTTATGCAGCCCAATCATTAGAAAACCAAGGCGCATTAAAGACTGCCGCTGACGGATTTCAAACTAGCTTTGATACATACACCGATAGATATGCAGATGATCAAGAACTGGCTCAACAGTCACGGGCAGATCTGGCTACTGCACAGGCTAATCAAACAGATCGTTTGCGTGAGGATATGGGTGCTTATGCACAGGCCACTGCTACGGGTCAGGCTAACTTGGGTACTCAACTAGGTGATGTTGCCACAGGCGTTGGTGCTGAGTTCCAGAACCTAGGCACTGCGGTTGAAGGCGGCTTTAGTCAGGCTGGTACTGATGCACTGGCTTCACAAGAAAACCTTACTACACGACTTGGTAATCTTGGCGATATTATGACTACTACAGGTGCTAATATTGATGCAAATACTCAGCAACAATATGAAGCCTTGTCTTCTAGTTTTGATGAAAACGGTCAGCTAATACAAAACTCTATTACGGACAACGGCGATACGATTAGCCGCCAAATGGATGATCAGGGCAATATCATTGCTACCCGTTTTGATCAGTCAGGCAATCAAGTTGATCAAGTAAATATGAACGTCAACGAAATGCTGACACAGGCTGAGAATTATCAGCGGGATCTAACAGGCCAGATACAGGGTGTAGGTGATGGGCTTATGTCTGGTCAGGCCGATTTAACTCAGCAAGTAGGTCAAAACCAATCAACCACCAACAATGCTGTTACGGACATCCAACAGGCTATGACAGGTGGATTTGATAAGTTAGACGGGGGCCAAATATCACAAGCCCGTGATCTAGCTAAGATTGCTGCGGCCCAGACTGATCTAGATATGAACATGCGCCAAGACTTTAACCAGCTTGGTTCAGCTTTCTCAGACAACGGCGAACTTATTAAAAACAGCATCGATGAGCAGGGTAATACAATATCCCGTGCGATGGATAATCAAGGCAATCTTTTACTCCGTTCCTTCGACGTAACGGGTAAGCAGATTGGTAACAAAGTAATCAACATCAATCGCTCCCTAAACGATTTAAGCAACGTACAGAATATGCAGGGCGGTAATGCATCTATGGGCAATCTTAGCCCACCAATGTCTTCGGCTGTTCCTAGTTCTGGCTTTGCTTCACCGTTTGCAACGACAGGCAATACGAATATGGCGCTGGGCAGAGACAATAAATCTGACCTGTCAATGATTCAATCACAGTTTGCACCAAACCCTAATGCGTAAGATTAAGGACTTTAATTAATGCATCCAGTAACAGTATCCAAAGACTGCGTAGAACTTGTTAAAAAGTTTGAAGGTCTGCACAAAGTAAAAGACGATGGAATGGTACACGCATATCGCTGCCCCGCAGGAAAGTGGACGATATCATGGGGTCACTGTAAGGGCGTAAGATCAGGTATGAAGGTTACTATGGCTCAATCTGAGCAGTTTCTTTTAGATGATTTAGAAGAACACGGCAGTATAGTTAAGAAATACGTTAACGTACCTTTAACGCAGTCGCAGTATGATGCCCTGACTTCATTTGTATTTAACTTAGGTGGCGGTAATTTTCGTAGTTCAACACTGCTTAAAAAGCTTAACAAGGGGTTGTATGATGAAGTTCCTGAACAAATCATGCGCTGGAATAAAGCCCGTGTAGATGGCAAGCTAACACCGCTTCGTGGGCTAACCCGTAGACGTTCCGCAGAGGCTGCTATCTTTGCCCGTGACGCACAGTTACCTTCTGATGAAGGTGGCCCAGCAATGCCACAGAAGCCTACCGCAGAGGCTCCTAAATCTCTTGCTAAGTCCAAGACAATGGCAGGTGCAGGGATCGCTGGCGCAGCTACTGCAATGAATGAGGTAGCAGGGCAGATCCAAGGGCTAGTTGCCTACGCCCCAATGCTTAAAACAATCTTTTTGATCTGTGCAATCGGCGGCATTGGTTTGGCTGCATATGCACGGTTTAAAGATAATAAAGAGGGCATCCATTGATGTTCATATTCGGCAAGATAAAGACCTATATCATTGCCACTTTGGCTTTAGCCTTACCCATTATTTATGTGATGGGTCAGGTTAAGGGTCGGGCCAAAGAAAAGAATAAAGTCCTGCAAGACGATCTTCAGGCGCAAAAGAAAACGACCAATTTTTATAAGAAAATGGCAGAACATGAAGCTGACAGTCTTACTGACCGCAAGTCTCTTACTGAGCGGCTGCGGGGCAACGGTTTATAGAACCGATCTGGAAGTATATTGCCCGCCTATAGAGCAGTATTCTTCAGAATTTAATCAAGAATTAGCGGATGAGTTGGACGCCCTAGACGGGGATCATACAACTATACCGATGGTAATCGCTGATTACGCAAAGCTGCGTGACCGAATCCGTGCATGTGAAAAAGAGAAGGATAATATCTAATGGGCTTTTGGGCAGACACATTCGGCGGCGGTAACAGCTTTACGGAAAGCGTAGCAAATACATTTACTCCTAATGATGGCGCATCCTATGTGGGTGGAACATTAGTTTACGATGATGATGATAATGACCCATCAAATAATGTTGTTGTGCCGTCCTCTGACATAGGCGAAGGCGGTACATATTCAGGATCAGGTAATAGTACCAGCACGAATAATTCTGATTACAGCCCTGCGTTTAATAACCCGAATGCTGAACCTGAAACGGTAACAGGTGCAGCACCATCTGGTATTAACAAGGTTCTAGGCTTCGCTTCTCCTGTTGGTGTTATTGGGGCTATAGCGGGGTGGGCTAATGGCCTTGACCCAGAAACCCAAGAAAAAGGCGTGTACGGCGGTAAGCAGGTATATGAAAATAAAGAAACAGGTATGCAGTACTCCTATAATTTTCTAGGGCTTCCTTACCAGGTAGAAGTGAACGAAACCACAGGTCAGGTACAAGACTTCTTACGCAAAGACGCATCTGGTAAATACCCTGGCGACGAAGGATATGACCAATCATCCTCTGGTTATGAGAAAATGGCCCAAGACGCCCGTGATAACGGCGACGATGATCAGGCAGACGCTATTCTCCAAGAAGCCGCCGACAACGCTACTGAGGACGATGGTAGTAACTCTACAACGTCAGGGGCAGAAACCATCATTAAGATGGCTGAAGAAGCTGGTATGGCTACCAGCAACGAACAAATACAAGCCATCCTAGATGATCCTGCGGGGTGGCTAAAGGCTAACGGTGCTTCGCTTTTAGAAAAAGTACCTAATCTTGATCCTGAGACTGCAGGAACATTGCTAGACCCTACTAACCCTAACTATTTATTAGGTGATAGTCCTACTGTTGCAGTAGCAACTACAGGTGATGCATCTACAGTTGATAGTGTAGTTAATCCTGGCGCAGAGACATATGACGCTAGTACAACCGCAGATCAGCTAGGAACAGATGCAACAACAGTAAATGCAGCCACAGGTGAAATTCGTGACGAAAACCTAGTAGACGCTGCCCAGATTGATATGACGGGCGCTGCTACGGGCGTTAATGCAGACGGTACGGTGAGTGTTACAGGCGAGGCTCTCAACGACTTTGCTACACAAAATATCAGTAACATCATCGATACGTCTACGGTTGCAGGAAAGCTGTTAGCCCAGAAGCTGGGCGAGGGTAACTACACTGATAGTAAGGCTACCATCCTAGGGCAGATGGAGATTATCTCTGCCGAATTTAAAGACAGTAACGGCAACCCTGTAATACCGCCTTGGGCACAAGCATTATCCCGTGACGTTGCAAAGACAATGGCTTTCTCTGGTATTTCTGGAACCGCCATGACGGCTGCAATGTCGAATGCGATTATGGAAGCAACCTTAGGTGTTGCAGAAAAAGAGGCCACTTTCTTCCAAACCCTCACAACAAAGAACCTGGATAACCGACAAGAAGCTATAATCAACAAAGCCGCTGTATTGGCTAAATTTGAAGTAGCAAATCTTGATGCACGTCAGGCCGCTGCGGTACAGAATGCTAAAGCCTTCTTGGAAATGGATCTGGCTAACCTGACTAATGAGCAACAGGCTGAAGTTGTTAATACTCAGGCAATGGTTGATGCCATCTTTAATGATCAATCGGCTATTAACGCAGCCCGTTTATTTGGGGCAGAGCAAGCCAACGATATGCAGAAATATTATGATAATATGAATGCACAGATTTCGTTGCAGAACGCTGAACAAATCAATCAGATGACTAAGTTTAATACAGGTGAAATTAATGACGGGCGAGAGTTTAACGCCAAGCTAGAGCAGTCTCGCCAGGAATTTTATGCAGATATGCAATATAACTTGGACCTTGCAAATGCAAAATGGAGACAGACGGTAGCCACTACAAATACGGAAATGGAATTTGAAGCTGCAACTTTAGATGTAAAAAACACCTTAGATCTTTCTACGGAAGCAATGACCCGTATGTGGGATCGTGTGGACAATCTTCTCGACTATATCTTTAAGGGATGGAATGCGGAGTCAGATCGTGACGCCACCATCTTAGCCGCTGAGATTAGGGCGCAAGCAGGTAGCAGTGGTGGCGGCAACAGCATCATTGATGGTTTATTTAAGCTAGGTGCTGCGTGGATCACATCATCAGATGAACGCCTAAAAGAAAACGTAGAATACTACGACACTATCAAAGGCGTAAAATACTACACATGGGATTGGAATGCAGAAGGCAAACGAGTGGGTGCAGATAAGTACCCCAGCTTTGGCGTCATTGCCCAGCAAGTTCAGCGTAAATACCCCAAGGCGGTAACCGTAGATGAAAACGGATACCTAATGGTTAATTATGGAGAGATCCAATGAAGTTTGAAGACGCCGTAAAAAAATCCATTAGGGAATTTATGAAGGGTAAGACGCCCAGCGCTACAGATGAAATGGCAGAGGATGGTATTTTTCATACCCCTGAATATTTCGATGAGTTGGAAGAAAAGATCCTGGGAGAAGTTAAAGAAGAGGAGAGCGTAGATGAAGATGTTTGATGCCCCAATAGCGGGTGCTAACTACGCCGCCGATACACGAAACTACCCTTGGCATAGGCCCCCCGACATCGTGAATTACGATGAAGGTGTGGACTACATGATCACTAAGATGAAAGAGCCAGATCAGATTGAACTGGTGTTCTCTCTCCTAGAAATCGATGCCCATGTAACCACGGTTGTAACCTCGCTCCTGATGCAGGGTATATCCCGTGGCAAGTTTTCAATTGATTTAGCCATTTTAATGGCAGGGCCAATCGCACGGTACATTAGCATTATCGCTGATGAGCAAGACATTAAGTATGACATGGGTGTAGGCGAAAAAGATCGTATTAGTATCACCCCTACTTCTCTAAAAATGGCGCTGGGCATTTATGATGATGATGAGGAAGAAACCCTAGAGGTTCTAGAGGAAGCCCCTGTCATTCCAGAAGGTGGTCTTATGGGTGCGCCTACAGAAGATGAGGCTGCTCCTGAAGATGAACAAGCTGCAATGTTGGGTATGGTAGAAGAAGAGGAGCCTACAGATGAGTTGGCGTGATGCACGGGCTAAAGTAAATAGTGGCTTCTACAAACCTAAAGAAGAAAGTCCTTTGGCAACAGGATTTGCCGCAGCCGCAGATATTGTAGCTAAAAGCTGGATGCAGGACGCTGCCGACGATAAGGCGGCTGAAAAGGATCGCCTGAAGGAAGAAAAAGCAGAACGTAAGCGCATTCGTGAAGAACAACGTGAAAAAGAAAAAAAGGACCAGGAAAACAGGGCTACTGCAAAAGCAGCTATAGCCCAAGCGCAACTTCCCAGTTCTCCTGAGATATTTCAGCAAGCATTTGTAATGGCCCAAGGTGGGGCAGACCAATCAAAGATTTATGACTACTTCATAAGTGGCATTAATAAAGGCGACATAGAAATGGTAGGCCCAGAGCAGGGTCCAGGATTACCTAGTAACACTAACATTCTTACTGATTTGGAGAGTGGTTCAGGTGGGGCTAATGCGCTTCTTAATCAATCACAAAACAGCCAATTTAGTGACATCAACGTAAGCACCATGCCGATTAGTAAGGTAATGAAGTTCCAACAGAAACGTGGGCCTGGTTCGTATCACGCATGGTCTAAGGAAAACATGCCAGATGGAACAGAGGCTAAAGAACAAGGTTTAGGGTCTACCCCTGTAGGTAAGTACCAGTTCATTGGTGACACATTAAAAGACTTGAAAGAAAACGGAACACTGGATTCTCTAGGTATCACCGACGATACCATCTTCGATGAGAAAACCCAGGATGCTATATTTGTGCGTTATGCACAGGATCGTTTAAAAGGCAAAACAACAGATGGTGAGCGTATTGCTGAAATGCGTAACATCTGGGAAGGCCTGAAGAAAGCTTCGGATGAGGAAGTTCTGTCTGTTATTGCGGGGATTGAAACAGGAACATTTGATGAAGGTGCAGTAGTAGAAGATCGCTCTATGATGAGAGGTGAGACTGCTATCTTTAATCCACCAGAGCGTGAGCGTGAAGAGATTGATATTTCAGGCATTAAAACTTTCCAAGATTGGCAAGCATTTGGAAGTAACCTTAGAGCCAATCAGTCAGAGTACTCTGAGGAGTGGAGAGAAGAATATGAGGCCAGAGGCAATCAACTATTTAGGGAATACTTAGTAACTGCGGATGTTAAGGATTTACGAACCGCTATCTCTGTAGATCCTAGCATGGATCAATCTAAGAAAAATACAATTCAAGATGCCATATTGATTAAACAATCAGGGCAATGGCAGGATACTCTTCTTCCTGGTAACTTATCAGGCAAAAGTTATGGGGATATTGAGAACCTTATTATTGTTGCAGAAGCCGCTGGGGCCACCAGTGAAGATGTGAAACTGGCTAAACAGATAGCAAGTGATATTAAGACAGCGGAAAATATGCCCACATACAGAAAGTATGGGGATAGCGCTACTTCTTATGACAAAACATTATCTCAAATAGAATTAGCAGTAGAAGAAGGTGCAGATCAAAAGATCATTGATCGCCTACAGACGTTAGCTGCGGCACAACAAAAAGGCGACATTGCTGAAAAATTTGGTGTACCCCAACAATCCGTAGGGGAAACGGTTGTAACCCTACCAGATGGAACACAAAGCTTTAAATTAGTAGTCAAAAAACCTGATGACAAGGCTGCGGGTGGGTTTGTGTATATGGATGGTGCAGGTAAGGCCCTAGTAGAGGGAACTGACTACACCTTTATGCGTGATATGGACACAGAAGAGTCCACGGCATTCCATAAAATCTCTGTTCAAATTAACAAATACAATATGGAAGCACAGGAAGCTAAGACTGCTATTGCAGAAGGCTTGCTTAATGCAGAACGTGCCTTGGCATTTGCTAAAGAAGACCCCCGTGTACGCAATTTCTCAGGGGATGTGGCACAAGGCATTACAAATGTATTTAGGGCTGGCTCTGGTGTACTTGGCGTTATGGAAAGCCTATTTGAAGGTAAACCTGAAGACCATGTTGTTACTGAAGAACAGTTCCGTGCGGCTGTAGCTGCCAAGATACCAAATTCAGAACAATTGGTAGATGCTATTGTAAGTGGTGATGTACAGACACTGGGCGACAAAACAGCCATGTTTGAAGCATCGATGCTATCGCTAGTATTTAGAGCAGGTCGAATGGAAGGGCAATCTGGCAACGCAATGTCCAATAAGGACTTTGAGCGTTTGTCTGAAATGCTGAATGTAAAAGGTGGCATAGAAGCGTTTGAACAAACCTTGCGTACCTTTATGGCTGATAAAATTACGACATATAATATTAAAGCCGACAACTTACTTACAGGCCCCCCCAACGACTTTAAGGAATTGTACGGATATTTACCCGTCTCTGAACCTCTAAACTTTGAGGAATTTGTAACAGGTTTTGGTGATGAGAAACTGTCTAATGCATATCAAAATACTGTAAGTTACTCCCCCTCTACAACGGTGGAAGAAGACACCACTGTAGCGTCTTTATTAGAGGATTTCACAAATAAGGGGTCTGTAGTTGTTTCGATGGAAGGGGTAGATCCGTTTTCCTTTAATAAGGATACCTTTGAATCTTCTTTGGAAACCCTAAAAGAAGAATTAAAAAATGGGGAAAAAACACAAGAAGAGTACGACAAAGAGTATGATGAGTTTATTCAAGGTTCTGCAATTCTTTTAAAGACAACTCCTGAAAAACTTAAAAAAATGATGGGGCTATAAAGTATGTCCATATTTGATGATATGTTAAAAACTCTTCGTGGGGCAGATAATGCCCTTGATGAGCAAGAGAGTACTGTAGAAGAGCGCATAGAGCAGGACGAAGCTGATTATGAAGCCTTTATGGAAAGAGTTCGTAAGGGCCAGGAACGGATGAAAGAACAGGGGCTAGAACCTGTAGAGTTTGATCCTTCCGCAGTTGACCCTAACAGAGAACCTGATGGTTCCATAGATGTAACTGACCAAGTAAAAGCAGGTGTAGAACCTACTAGGGATGCGGAGTTCTTATATGGAAAGGCTCCTGAATTAAGTTGGTTAACTAGCATAAAGGCTAATTTAGGAGATTTATTTAACCCAGAAGGTCTGCCTAGCGCATCACAAAAGGAAAGGGATGCCTACGCCAAAAAGTTAGAAGCTTTTGATAAAAATGCGCAAAAAATCTACGAAAACTCTGTGGAGATAGATTTACCAGAGGCTAAACTTCTTGGCATTGATCTTACTGGTATGGCAGATGATGAACTTATCTCCGATGGTAAGGTAAGGGTATATAGATTTCTAGATGAGAACGATGACCTTAAATCTGTATTAGTACCCCCGCCAGGTACATCTGCTTTTGAGAGAATTATAGGGCAAGCAGGTCGTACTATCTGGTCAGAAATGTATGGCCTAGTTGAGCGTGAAGAAGATGGTAGCTTAGACGTAAACTTTCTTGAAAACAGTGATTATGCCAATGCAGTTCCTGATTTAGACCAAAAACCTGGTGAAGGGTTGCTTACAGATTTGCTTGTGTTTGGTGTTCCAGGTGTTGGTGCTGAAAAAGTGTTTAGAAAAGGTGCTGATGCTGTAAGCGGAGTGGTTAAAAAAGTAGATAAAGTAGTACCCGATAACATAGTAGGTAATGCCGCACGAAACATAGGGGGTAAAGTTGATGATGCCTTTAGATATGCAGGTGGCAGTTTAGGTGTAGCCCTTACAGAAGGCGTTTTATCACAAGAAGGTGATGAAGGCATGATCTTTGACGAGTCTATGGTCAAAGAGATCTTCACAGGGGTAGACGATGCCCAGGCCAAAGACCTTGCAATGGTATTTGATGGTCTAGTGGTAAACGGTGTATTTGATACATTTTTAGGGTTAGGCGCATATGCCTTTAGAAAAGGTTCTGATAAATTTAAAGACGCCCCAGGGCTACTAAATGAAAAGTTTGTAAGGGATAAGGCGTCCAGGGCCGCAGTACTAGGAGTTATTACGACGATAGACCCCGCCCTAAAGGGTAAAAATGCCAAAGATGTAGCAGAGGCTTCCCGTACTCTTGCAAGGGTTTTAGATGCTAACTCCACTACTTTGGCACAGGTAGGTCAAACAACGGCAGATATTCCTGTAGATACCGTCAATGCGCTAGCCGCAGGTGCTAAGAAATATATCAGAGTAACCCGCCAAAACTTAGAAAATACTATGAAGCCCGATGAGTGGGAAAAGTATGTAGAGAAAGAGGCTAACACAATTGTATCTAACACAATTGGGGTGGCAAGAGGTTCTACAGACAATTCCTTAATACGGGATAAGCAAGCAGAAATGTCAGATTCTGTTAGCGGTCTATTTAAAGATGAGGCTGATAGAGTTAATCCTGATAACGTAGATTTTAATGAACAGACTGTTCCAGGCTTGGTAGAACAAAGAAACCTAGACCTAGAAGAGATTGATGCTGAAATAGGAGCCGCAGAAGGGCAATCTGCCACATTTAAGGCAGAAGCAGGTACAGCAGTTCAAAACGACCCTTTAATAAAAGAAATGGTTGCAGAAGTAGATCCATCTAGATTCTTTGACGATACCCGCTATGTAGAAGAACTCACAAATCTATATGGTAAGGATTTTGTAGACGAATATCGTTCAGCATACGATGCGGTAAAATCCGCATACGAAGCAATTCCTAATGATCCAATTGATATGGCATCATTTAAAACTCAACTTGCTAATGTATTTACCAATGCAGGTGGGTTGGGCGAGGTTACGCAGGATGGCGCACCTGTACTTGCAAAACTAAAGGAAGTGTTTGGAGATAAGATTAAACCCTCTGAAGGTGCTGTATCCCTCGCTGATCCACGACAAATGGTTGAGGCTTTAACACCACAACAGATAATAGATGGTCTAACCGATGATATAGGTTTCCAAGATCTGTATTCTCTTAAAAAAGAATTAGATAAACTAATATCTTCTACAAATAATCGTAATGTAGCATCTTCCCTAGTAGAATTACGAAACCACATCACATCTAAAGCAGTGAATGAGGCAGGAGAAGCTACAGGGCAGCTTGCTTATGTTAGCCGTAATGGTGGACAGGCTGCGGAACTAGCTAAAGCTGCGGATGATTTGTTTATTGAGACACAGAGTAAGTTCCAAAACTCTATGACTACTCAAAACTTGTCGGATGCGTCATTTACTCCAGCTTACGCTGGTACAAACACCCCTGTTCCAGAAGGTGGTAGCCGTAGAGGTCAACCTGACTTGGAAACTAATGCCGTGGCGAATACAGACGCTATATTGTCTGATCGTACAGGTAACCAATTAGAACAACTACAATTTGCCCTATCAGGTTCTTTTAGTAAGGGAGAGGTAAATAAACCATTCATTGATCTGTTTGTTGCCAAGCAAACGGACAGGCTTGCAAAGGCTCTGCGCAATAATGACAATCAAACTATTGCAGACATAGACGCAGCCTTTGAGGGGATAATTGACCAACTACGATCTTTGGATAGCCCTTTGGTAGAAGAGTTAAACGCAGCTAAATCACGAATAATGAAAGTTCAAGGTGAACTTGGTAACCGTGCCCTAGCCGCAGACACCGTTGCTGATATGGCAAGACAGAGGAAGATAGAGGCAGAGAATACTATAGTAGCCTCTTTCATGTCTAAAAACAAAGCAGGTGCTGCTAAAAGTACCCCTAGTAAGACTGTTAAATCAGAACTTACGGGTGACGATGCAGGTAATTTCATAGATTCCTTAATGGAAGAAATAGATAAACTACCTGTTGACCAGCAAGGCCCTGCCCGTGCCGCAACACAATCTATGCTGTTACGAACCGTGCATGATATCATACGAACATCCACACCAATCAGCCCAGGCGGTATGAAGGATGTTGCTATGGGCCAATTGGATAGACTGTCTAATAAAAGAGCCAGTGGACTAATTGATGCCGTATCCCGTGCGTTTCCAGATGATGAATTTATGAAAGAAACAATGGAAGCTACACTAGGTAGTCTAGCGGATCTTTCCATAGCGGCTAGAATGAAGGTAGCAAGATCTGGGTCAGATACAGCGGCAAACTTGGGGATCAGAGATAGTGTTTCAACAGGGATCTTATTTGCCTTTGGATACATGAACCCTACCGCAGCCGCAGCCCGTAGAATATCTGCTAATCAAATTGAGGCTATGGAACGTCTGGCTAAAGAAGAGCAAAATAGAATTATAGGAACTATCTTAGCAAACCCAGAGGATTTTGCAGACTTGGCTAGAAAAATTGCTAGTGGTGCAGACCCAAGTACGCTGTCTATTGCCAGAAATAACTTTTTGAATATTGTAAATAGAACGGCGCAATACCAAATGCGTGTGGACGAAGCAGATGGCACAGATGAGCAGACTAACAATATGCTGCTAGATGCAGCCGACTCTGTATATGATGGCGTAACTTCGGCAAAAGATACCGTCACAGATATGGTTATCGGTAAGTAAAGAAAAACCCCCAGACCGAAATCTGAGGGCTTCATTCTAGCTAAACAGGGCACCACCCCTATTTAAATATATTATAGTTTTACAAGGCTCCTAGGTCAATAGACTTAGGGGCTTTTTATATTTCTATAGGTACAAAAAACAGGTCTTCTTTAGGTACATCAAAGAACTTTTCTCCAAACGCAATCTTCCTATTGGGAACCTCTACTGTAGTCGCATTTAGCAACCTATTGCGACCTACTATAGCCGCCCTGGTCATACTATTATTGAAAACCATAAACTGAGTTGGTTTAGATAGAAATTTAGCCTTACGGGCAGGGATATGTAGCGTGTCATAAGAGAAGTCTTGTCCATGCCAGGTGGTCTTTACTTCTACCTCGCAGTAGAACCGTTTGCTGTCTTTTTCGACCACAAGATCAACGTCATACTCATCTTCATGGTCTGTGCAGGTATACCCCTGGGATTCCCAGAACCTCTTTGCCTTTGCCCTGGCAGGGGCATCATACTTGTCGAAGGAATTCTTCTGGAATGCTTTGTACATGGGTAGCCTTATTATAGAAGAAAGCTTTATTGAAGCCCCGCTGCCACTCACGGTGGTAGTGAGAACGGAGCCTGTAGTTGCATATAAAATCCCCCCTAAAGAAGGCTTCGTAGCCTTCATCAAAGGGTTTATTCATGGCTACTCACACTTCCGTAGTCCAGTTGCTGGGTCAAAGTAACACGCTCCACCTTCTTCAATGAAATTGTCCTTTTCTGCGGGCTTTTCTTCAACATCGTTTTCTGATGAAGCAGCATTCAAAATTCCAAAACGCTTTCCACTGGCCCGAAAGGTTGTACAACCAGACGAACCGCCTTCATAAGCGTCCATGTATACTTGTTTGAATTGCTCCCATGTAACATCATCCCCGACATTACAGGTTTTACTACAGGCGCTATCAACATATTGGGAAGCTACGTTTAAAACACGAACATGATCGAATACTGATAATTGGTCTGCCGTTTTACCTTTGACCCCAAATTCTCTGTAACCGTAGTCTTCGACAATCTCTTCTGTTGGTCCATCGAAGGTTTGTATGGTTCGTTTAGTTACATAACTGAATACGGGTTCAATCCCGCTAGACACATTATCTGCGCTTAGACTGATTGTGCCTGTTGGGGCAACGCTAAGAAGGTGACTGTTACGAATGCCGTACTTTGCAATCTTTGTGCGGATCTTGGTAGGCAGGGTCATTGCAAATTCGCTGGTTAAATAATCCTTCTTAAAAAGAGGGAACGCACCTTTTTCCTTCGCCAGTTCGATAGATGTTTCATAGCAAACATCACGAATAGTACTCATAATCTCTTCAAGTACCCGAATAAATTCATCTGATCCGAAATCAAAGCCCAGTGCTTCAATCGCATTTGCAACGCCCGTGACGCCTAATCCCATGCGGCGGGTATCCTTGGCTTGCTTCTCTTGCTGCGGTAGCGGGTAGGTGGCCCTGTCTACCACGTTATCCATTGCCCGTACCACATAAGGAATATCTTCCTTGAGCATGTTCATGTTGAAGACGTATTTACCGTCATGCTCGACAATATATTTAGTGAGGTTAAATGACCCTAAAAGACATGCACCGTAGGGTGGTAATGGTTGTTCCCCACAAGGATTTGTGGCAACAATTTTCTCACAGTAATGCAAATTATTCTTACGATTAATTCGATCAATAAACAGGATACCTGGCTCTGCCCAATCCCAAGTAGAACGTAAAATACTATCCCACAAATTACGGGCATTTACCGTGGAATATGTACGCCCTTCAAACACAAGATCAAAATCACTGTTTGATTTAACTGCATCCATGAACGCATCAGTAACCCCTACAGAAATATTAAAGCCTGTTAGTTCTGTGCTATTATTCTTTGCACTGATGTATTTTTCGATATCGGGGTGGTCCACCCTTAACACGCCCATCTGAGCGCCTCTACGGTGACCTGCGGAAGCAATCGTATGACACACACTATCAAAGATCTTCATAAAGCTTAGAGGGCCACTAGAACGGCTGTCTAGGCTCTTAATTAGCGCCCCGTGAGGACGTAGTGTAGAGAAATCATACCCTATACCACCGCCAAGCTGCATAGTCTTAGCAGCGTCTTTAGCAGCATCCATAATACCGTCCATGCTGTCATCAATTGTACCGCTTACAAAGCAGTTGTACGGCGTCACAACACGGGGAGCGCCCATAGCTGATTGCACTCTACCCGCTGGCAAAAACCGCTGGTTATATAAAATGGTGCGAAATTGATTAAAGTGTGTTTCATCATCTTTTAAAGCTTCTGCAACACGGGTCATGGCCTCTTGAAAGGTTTCCCCTTCGCTGCGGTACTTTTCTGCGTGAATATGCTCACTGATAGTAAGTGTAGGCCCGTATGAATTCTTTAGCATTTACTGCTCCCTTTTTGATAGTGTTTTTGGTTTTAAATAAGAGGAACAGCCCTTGGACTGATCCGATGTGATGATGGGTAAACCCGCATCCTTGGCGTCCTGTAGAACGCCTGTGTCGTAATAAAGGTGGCAGATCATGTTTGTGCAGTCGCACTCACAGAAGGTCTGATCCCTGTACGATTTCACCTGTGATCACCGCTGCCAGAGATAACCCCACGGGCCATGCGGCTGTTAAGTTTATCCAGATTGCCCTGGGCAATATCCTCAAGGCCAAAGCCAAGGTCTGTAGCAAGCAAGGCTACATACCATTGCACATCACCTAGTTCCGCAGCCATAGCGGCCCGAAATTCTGGGGTAATAAGACCGTTGCTATCTCTAAGCAGTTTTTTGTACTTGCCAGATAGTTCTCCCACCTCAGAGCAAAGGCCAAGGAGCGGATAAACGATGGTATCAGCATCATCATAAATGGCAGTCTTTCCCGCCTGCGTTTGATAGTCCTGCATATTCATAAGTGTTCTCCCCTTTCATGCATTTCGATGAGATCTTCGATAAAGAATTTCATCTTGTTTAAGTCGTAGAGGGTGTCTGTGCCCTGCTTTTCGCCTAGCCTGTAGCAAGCCTTAAAGATGTCACCACGGCTCTTAGACATGCCTTTGTGGCTAATCAGATGCCGCAGTTCAGTGGCGTGTTCTGGGATCTGATAATATGAAGTAGACAGCCCATCTGATGCCACCTTCTTGCGGTCATGGGTGATGTCGTAGGTGGGGTTTGGATCTTCGTTAAGATCATACCAAGTGTCATCCATACCCATTAGTTTGGCCGATGCTTGCCGTTGATGGGGATGATCTTGGCGTCTTGAAGTTTTTCTACCAGTTCTTCGTCAGGCTCAAATTCTAACTCTGAGTCTTCGTAGTGATCCAACAACGCTAAGACGTTGCCTATAGAGGCTATCTGCTCACCGCCCGTTTGAATATTAAAGGGTAAGCCTTTAAGGAGCATTGCTAAGAATCTGTTATATTCTTCTGGCAATTCGTCCGTAAGATTAGAGAACGAGTCTACGATGGGCATACCGTCCTCATCATCCAAAGAAACCACCACACATATCGTGTTTTTAGGCAGGTATTTTGAAATCATTTTTTGTTCCTTTTAATTAGGTCAAAGAAATATTCGGCATCAATGACCGCCAAGGGTTTCT
>Ga0222717_10001217_pt1 | contig 21337 bp, 21 predicted proteins | sample C33_18DmetaG_FD_165053 | JGI IMG/M metagenome (GOLD analysis project Ga0222717, IMG submission 165053) | Estuarine water microbial communities from San Francisco Bay, California, United States - C33_18D | ecosystem: Environmental > Aquatic > Marine > Unclassified | place: USA: California...
TTTGTATCGTCTTTTGGTGGATCAACTTTTGTATCGTCTTTTGGTGGATCAACCGTTGTATCGTCTTTTGGTGGATCAACTTTTGTATCGTCTTTTGGTGGATCAACCGTTGTATCGTCTGTCGTTTCTTCTTTTTTAGCAGGCTTTAATTTATTTATATGTGCATCTGCTTGATCTCCAATTTTCTTTATAGCAACCGAAGTTTTTTGAATAGCTTCAATTTCAGGAAGGAATGCTTTAACACCTTCTAAATCTTTAAGATCGTCAGCTGCTTCTTTTTCACCATCTGCAATTGCTTTAGCTAAATCTTTTCCTTTTTGTTGAACTTCTTTTAATTCTCCTGCAGCTTTTAATGCAGCTTCTTTTTTACCCATAGATTTAAGTACCTTCGCCTTATTCTCTAAACCTTCTTCTGCGACCATATTCTTTAAAACTTGTTTTCTTTTAAAATATACCTTTCCCAAAGGACTGTCTTTAGCTATGTTTGCTTCAGATTCTTCTAATTCAGTTTCAAATTCGCTAAGAGCATTTTTTAATTTTTCAGCGTTAACATCTTTAGAATGGTCTAATTCTGTTTTAGCATTGGCTTTAGCTTCTTTAAGTTTTACCTTTTTTTCACCTTCTGCTGCTTCTATTTTCTGATCAAACTTACTCATTGTTTTAAATTCAGACTGCATATTATCTGCAGCTTGTTGATTGCTATTTGCCATTAACGCAATCTTTTTATACTTTCCTAGTTTAGTTTCACATTTAGCGATAGCATAAGAAGATTTAAGAGAAGTTAAAACACTTTCCACAGAAACCTCTTCATTGATCATATAATGTTCTTTGATCTGGTTTGATAATTTAGATAAATTATTTAGGATTGCATCTACGTCTTTAATAACGTCGGCTCTTACTTTTTCACCTTCTGCTTTTTTAACAGCATCGTCTGATTTAACATTAGTCTTATCAACAGCAACCGAACCTGTTGTGGTTTTAGAAGCCGGAGACGTGTTATTTGAAGAGTCCATTGCAGTTCCTGCGAAATCTTCAAACATCATGATTTTTTTATTAAGTTTCATCATTTATGTGTATTTTTTAAAATGTCTATGGTTTATATATCTTCTTAAATAAACCTAAAGTTTAAAGCAAAAAAAAGACCCTCAAAAAGAGGGCCTTTTAATATTAAATATTGCTATTCAAATTTTACATTTTTACGCCTGAAGCTTCGAATGTAGAATATTGAGTTTGTGGATGGAATCCAGCCTCAACTAAAGCATATCTAGATTTTACAGCTACTTTCGGAGCCATAGTACCTTCTGCGATAGTTTGTACTGATTCAGCCATTAAATATGGCATGAATACTAGACCAGGACCGTTACCGTCACCTTTTCTACCAATTAATACATCACCTGAACCAAACGCTTGTGTTGGATCAGTGTAAATATTGATACCTGCAACTGAACCTAATGGATAGATTGCACCTGCAACTTGGTTAATTGTATTAGCCATTGGGTTAGGTACGAAACCTGCAACACCTTGTAATACTGAAGCAATCTTTGCAGAAACAACTGCGAAGTTACCAGCACCTCTTCTACCTTTATTAGCAATAAAGTTAGCGTGAGCTAAAATGTGTGTTAGGATTCTTCTGTTTACATCACCGAAAGTGTTACCACCTTGGTTGTATTCACCAGCTAACTGTAAGTCACCTAAAGCTGCATCAGAATTTAAACCAGCTAATCTTCTCATTTCTGCTAAGATGTGTTGGTTAATAGACTGAGTTAATTCGTTAGTTAATACTGCTTCTACTTGAGCAACAGCGTCAACACCGAATTGTTTAAGATCTTGTACTTGCTCTCTTGTAACTGCAGCAGCAACTTGGAAAGTTTCAGCAGCAACACTCTTAGAGAATAAGCTTAGACCCATAATTTTGTCTGGAGTTCTTTCACCAGTTTCTCTGTTCATTGGGTAAACATCGCTTACACCGTTTTCACCAGAGAATGCACCAGCACCTGAGAATCCTGGAATGTGATCTTCTAATGCTTTTACTAATTCGATAACAGCGTCATCAGCTGCAGTACCACTAGCTCTAAATGCAGCTAGTAAAGTATCAGCGTGTACATCAGTTTCTTCAACTTCATAGATAGCAAAACCATCAATTCTTGATGCTTTGTCTAATTTAGTGAATTTGTAACCATCTGCTGCACCTTCACCGTTAGCGTCTTCTGACTTAATGTAAGTTGGAGCGACACCACCGTCAACTCTACCACCTTCGTATACGAAGTCTAAGTAAGATAGTAAGCCCATAGGACCTGCCATTGGTACAACTGGTACTAAGTCTAATGCAATCGTTTGAGCAGCAACTTGCATTGCTAAAGGTAATAAAGTTGGAGCTTTGTCACCTGAACCTCTTTGATTTGCGAAAGATGCAGTTGCATCTGGAAGGACTACAGCGCCCATACCACCGATGTTTTGAGTTCCCGCAGAAACCGGGTTTAACGCCATCATTTGTGCGTCTTCATAAAGCTTGTGATTGTGACAGTAAGTCGACATCCAAGCTAGCTTTTCTGATTCATTGATTCCTGTTGCTTCCTCAATAATAGGAGCCCAAGTACCTCTGATCTCAGATTCGTTAATTAAATTTGCCATTTTGTAAATGTTCTTTTTTTGTTTGTGTTTATAGTTAAACTCGACATGCTTGGGTTTTCTGCTTCTGTCACCCGTTTCGTCGATTATATTATTATATATCTTTTTATTTATTGAATCTTTTCTTAAACGCTTCAGCATAGCTAGATGCATCGTATCCAAGCGAAGGCTTATCTTCTGTTTTAGATTCGTTAACCATTGCTACTTTGTTTAAATCAACCTTAGTTTCTCTAAGATCTCTAGTTTGCCAGAAGTTTCTTACTTGATACTCAGTATTTAAAGTATGATACTTTGATTGTGCAGCAACTTGATTTTGCTTAGCTTCGCTTAAGTTTTCCCATGTTTCTTTATATTCTAGTGGCATAGCCGCTAAGAAAAATGGTTCAGCGTTTTTATTCTCAACAATTAATTGAGATGATTCAATAATAGATGTAATTTCTCTTTCAGTCATAAAACCTCTTTTAGATACAGCTGTTCTAACTTCTGTTTTAGCGTCTTCGTTAAGAGCGTTATACTTTTCTATTGTAGATGATGATACAACTCTAAAGAAAGATGGATTTTCATTTTCTTTAACTTGAGCAGTTTCTATTAAATCATTTAGTTTTGCAGAGATTTCGCTTTTATAAGCTTCTAATGGATCTTGTGCTCCATCTTCACCTTCAGCTTCTTCTTCACCTTCACCGGCTTCTACCTCGTCAGTATTACCTGTTGGTGGAATTTCTTGATCACTGTCATCTAAATCAGATTCTAAATCTTCACCTTCTTCACCTGCTTTATGTGAATCAACATCACCTTCAGCTGAATTATCACCTATTTTGTCTAATTCTTTTTCATCCTTTTTAACAACGTCTTCACCTTCTTCACCAGCTTCTTCACCTTTAACGTCTTCTTCGATTTCTTCACCGTGGTATTCTTCGTCTTCTTCTTCAGTCATTTCTTCAACTTCGTCAGCAACTTCTTCAGCACCTTCACCAGCTTCTTCTTCGATATTGTCTTCAGCGTTTTCAACCTCTTCTGGAGTATCTTCTACTTTGTCATCTAGATCTTCGACTTCACCTTTATCGTTGATATCGTCTTCGATTTCTTCAGCTTTGTCTTCACCAAGCTTTTCATCTTCAATTTCTTCAACTTCTTTACCGGCTTCTTCACCTTCGTCTTCAGTAACTTCTTTAGCACCTTCTTCACCGTCTTCGATTTCATCTTCTAATTCGTCTGAATTATCTTCTGCTCTATCGTCAGCTTTTTCGTACTCTTCTCCGTCGCCATCAACAACATCTGGTGTTTCATCAACAGTTTCGTCTTCCATATCTTCTGCATCTACACCTGCACCATCTTCAACTACTAAGTTTTCGTTGATTGATTCTGCAATGTATTCTGCGTATTCTGAAATAGATTGTAAGTTTTCTCTTAAATATTCTACATAACCTAAAAGATTAGCTGATGAATCAGCACCTTCGTTATGAGATTCTGCTAAATAGTTAGCGAAATCTTTTACTTTAGTAATAGACTCAGCTAAATGCTCAGAATATTGAATGCCTTGATCTACTTTCTCAGCAACGTTCTCAGTATATGATATACCTTGATCTGCTTTCTCAGCAACATGCTCAGAATATTGAATAGATTGGTCTAATTTCTCAGCTAAATAAGTAACATACTCTGATAATGTATTAACGTTATCAGCAATATGATCATTGTGAGATTTAATGTTTTCTACGGTCATGTCTTCACTAGCATCAGCAGCTTTAGCGTCCATTGACTCTTTTATGCCTTTAATTTCTTTTGCCAGATATTCAGAATATCTATTAAAGTCTTCGGCTTTTACGAATTCCTCCATGTTTTTATTTTCTTTTATTTCTATATTTGTGTTTTGAGTTTCAATATTTTCGGTAACGTTACCCGCTCCCATTTCATAAATGTATAAACCAGTGTCTGTTGCATATCCATAAGATTCATTAACTCTCTTAAGTTCTGCATTTTCAAAACCAGGGTCAGCTACTAGATCATAAGTGAATAGTTGTTTGATTTTTACTTTACCATTTGATTCGACAGCACCTGCTGCTCTTGATGAGATTTGTAATGGTACACCAGCATCAACTAATGCCTTAGCTTGTCTACCTGCATCAGTATCTAATAATCTGATTTTACCTCTTACTTCTTTGCTTTCTTTATCATAAAAAAGTTCTTCAACAATGTGTGATACGTTTTTCAATGAAGTATCAAATTGTTGTGGATGATCTAGTTCACCTAACAATTTAGAAGATTCAATTTTCTGCTGAAGGGCCTCAATTTGAGGAACATATTCGTCTTCAGTGTAGATTCTATTGTTTCTATTTTTTTGATCAATTTGACCAAATACTCCTTCGAGAACGTAATCTTTCTCCTCTGATTGTGTAACATTCAGAGCCGATGACGACATTTCAACGATTAGCAAATCCTTTGCTTTTTTCATATTTATGGATTTTCTATTTTTAATATATATCCTTTAGTTATTATGTAATTATCTTATTACCTTTAGATGTCTGCCAGTGGATCATCCTCACCACCTTCTTCGCCTTCTCCGCCTTCTTCTTTTTCAGCTTCTTTTTCAGCTTCAGCTTCTTCAGTTTTGACGTCATTGTAATATTTAATAATCACTTCAATTTCACCTTCACCGAATGCATTCTCTCCGTATTGCTCATAGAAATACTTTTTAAATTCTTTCTCTGTAGGATAAGCTGCAATAGCTCCGATAATTTCAACAGCTCCCACTGTTTTTCCAGAATCAAGATTTATATCATCAACATAAACTTTTGATTCTTCGCCCACTCTTGTAGCTGCCTCAATAACTTTATTGTAGCTTTTCTCTCTAGCAAACGCTTCTATTGTTTTAATTACTTTCATAATAATTTATATATTCAATTTATTTTAGATGCCCATTCCATCGTCTTCTTCTTCAGGAGCCTCAGCTTCTTCTCTAGCTTTTGCTGCTTTTGCAGCTTCGTTTGATCTAATTTCATCGTCAGACAATTTTAGATATTTTTTAACTAGGTATTCCTGATCGAAGTAATATTCTTCTTCCATTGTTTCTTGATTAGTAGTCATTAAACTATCTCTCATAGATCCAATAAATTCAAGTCTTTTTTCCATGATTTCCATGTGCTTCATTTCAGCAAACATGTTTTCTTCGTTGAATCTTAAAGCTACTTGAGTTTTAAATTGTGGATCATCTACAAATTCTGGATATTTTAAACAGATTTGTAAATACAATGGCTTAACTAATATTTCTTGGAATGTAGATCTTAGACGCTTAATGAATTTACCAAACTTAATCTCGTCTCTAATCATACCATCAGCTGCAAGGTTAAATTCCCCACCACCATCTTCATACAAGAATCTATTAAATGGAATCTTAGATACGTGTTTTAGTTTATCTGAGAAGTATTTAAGTGCTTCTGTATCATTTAATTCTGGACCTTCACCGCCAAGAGTTTCAATTTGTGGTGAATCACCGTCCTTAGAAGGTAACCAATATTCTTTACTAAACTGGAGCATTGGTTTACCATCAGTTGAAAGAGAAGCTGAGTCCCAATCGAAATCTACTTGTTCTTTATAAGAATTCATTAACTGAGAAAGTGATTGCTTTGCTCTTGTTTTAGATTTACCACCAACTGGAATAATAAACTTCATTCTAAATGAAGCATTGGTAACAGACCAGATCACTCTAGTGTGTTCCATAATTCTAAGTAGGTTAAATGCTCTTACTAATCTTTCTAAGTAAGAGACTCTCGATGCTGTTGTAATAGAAGAATAAGACACATATATGATTTGTGAATCATAAAGCTTTCTCTCTTTTACTGGATCATCTTTATATTGTACCCAAACTTTTTTACCATCTTCTTGATTGTAACCTGGAATTAATGTAACAGGATCAAGTTCTTTAAAACCAATAATTTCTTTTTGGTCTGGGGAATAAATTATCTCAAATGATAAGTAACCGTCTATTAAGAATTTTCTATAATAGTACCATGCTGATTGATCTTCTGTAAAACCAAAGTAGTGATAGATCTGTCTGAAATATCTGTTTAGATCTTTATTTACTTTATCTGAAATATCCAATCCTAAAACTTCAGGTTGGGCGAAGAAATTCTTTTCGTCATATACAATAGTCTCATCACACAAAATATCTAAAATATCTTCTATTTCATCGTTTGTTGAAAATCTTCTTAATTCATCTCTTTTAGTTAAGTAATCTTTATCAAAAAATGGGATATTCTTTTTAAGATTAATATCTGTCATGGACATGGCAGCAAATGCACCATAGATGTCATCGTTATCATAACCGAATGGGTTCATTTCCCCATAACCGATCTGGGCCTCCATTGGACCAATGGCTTGCGATTGTCTAAGTACTAAATCATCATAGCGCATACCGAAGCTACTCAAGGTTTTAAGTGCGCTTGAGAGGCTAAACGGTTTTGTATTGACGCTCAATGGCCCGTTTCTTTTATCTGTAAATCCTGCCATACTTTTTAATTTATGTTATGTTTTATATATCTCATTTCTTTAAGTGGTTTCTAAATGCTTCCTGGATCTTGTTTAAGTCACTACCATTTATATCTGCAAAGTCTAAAATTGCTATCTTTGCCCAACTTTCATAAGAGACTACTTTTTGATTTGACTTAAGATTTGGAATGTATTGTCTGATTGCAAAATCGAAACCATAATCTTTTAAAAACCTTTTTGCACCTTCATAAGTAAACTTAAGTTCACTTTGTTTTTTTGCGTTATCTGCAGTACCTCCCTTTTTTTGATTTTCTATTTGTCCTTTCATTTGTTCATATACAAAATCTAGTAGATCTTCTTTAATTTTAGGTGGTAAAAGATTTAAATTAATACCACAATCATTTCCAAAATCTGTAGGATCTAATGCTAAAACGACTGGGTTTGCATCAAACCATGCAATCCTATCGATATGCTTAGGCTTTTTATATTCAAAAACATATATCTTACCTGGTTCAAATGGTCTACGAGTATCTGCGATGCTTTTTGTTTTGCCCTTATCAAACCATTTTTTAGCCTCGTTAATAGCTTTATTCATGCTACCGGCATCTTTAGATAATTTTTTTATGTCTTTTTTAATTTGACCCATTATTTAAGAGACTTTTCTGTTAATACAATAAACCGCCATCCTCTGTTTTCTGACCAGGCTTTGGCATACTTATATTTATCCATATTTTTTACATACTGCTCTGCTAAAAACTTATATGATTTAATTGCTCCTTTACTTCTCTTTTTAGGAGGAGCTGGTTTTTTAATTTGTGCTTCTGGTTTAATTTCAACCAGAAATTCTTCAAATCCTTCTTCAGTTTTTGTTTTCATGTAAAAATCAGGATAATACTTATGTTCTCTTTTATCGAATGACCATATGTATTTGATCTCAACTGGCTCACTTGCCCATTTAACAACATTATCTTTAGTATCACACATTATCATAAACTTTCTTTCCCAAGAAGATCTGTATATAATTGGTGTCGGGCCAATATATTTTTCGGGGTTTGTTGGGATAAAATATCCTTGTACAAATCCTGAGTTATTGGTTGGCTTAACATTCTTTATCGACATTATATATTAAACATACCACCTTCACCACTAGTATCCTTTGAAGATATCTTGTCCATAGAAAGTGTATTTTTATATTTTTGTGGGTGTATTTTATTCCAACCTTTAGCATATCCTCTTTTTGCTATCTCTGTAAAATATGCAAATGCATTGGTATACTTAGGGTTAAAATTACGCCAGTATTTTAGTAAATCTAACATTGCGAATTGTAAACAATCGTCTCTATCATCATTATTCACATATGTTAATTTATTTATTGCTCTTTCTGCAAGTAATATTAACATCTTTTCAGCAGTAGGTGTCAATTTATCCTGATCTTTAGATTCGACTATTGCGTTGTAAAGATCTTTATTATTTAGGTAATTCTTTTTTCTAGCCATTAATCATATTTAGTTTAGGTTTATACACAAAAAAGCCCATTTGTTTCCAAATGGGCTTTAATTAATAATTTATATATGAGTATTAAACTCCTGCACCTGCTTCTAAATCAACTTTGAATTTCTCAATTCTAAGAGGCTCGTCATTTGCAAAAACAGTTAATGTATCATCCTTTCCAGCTGAAGCATATTCTACTGCATCTACTTTAATTGGATCACCTTCTTTTAAACCTTCTGCTGCTCTAGAAACAGTAGCATCTAAATAGCCATCAGAAAGTCCAAGTAATTCTTCGTTTTGTGCGTCTGTAAGTTCTTCACTTAATCTATTGATTTCAGTATTAATTAATTGATCTGCTGCTTTGATATCTGGAAGATTTCTATCAGCTTCTGCAATTCTACCTTTTTGATCTTTTAAGAATGCAATCATTTCGTGCATTAGTGAGATTTTATTTCTTTTAGCTTCTCTTCTTTCTGAGAATGATTCTAAAATGTCCTCTACTAAAAATGATACATTATATCCTGTTTGTTCAGCAACATAATCTACTGCAGCATCAGGTAAAAGTTTAGTAAATTTACCAATAGTAGTATCTTCATTTACTCTCCAAACATATACATTATGACCTGCTTTCATAGTAGCACATGTGATTTGATTTAATTTACTTTCGACAATAAAATCTAGTACTTTGTAAGAGCTTTGATTCTTACATGTATTTTCAAATAAACTAATTAATGCCTTGTCTTGGTATTTGATATAACCTGAAGCTACGATTGTTTCTACTATAGAATTACTATGATTTAGTAATTCAGTGTTATTTGCAAAATATGTATTTTCTTTAACGTTGTATGAAAATTTAATAGCTCTAGGTGAATTAGCCATTGTAGAAAGAAATGCTTCTAAAAGAGCTACTTCATTTTTTGCTTCATTTAAAGCTTCTGAATTCGATGCTCCTAATTTTACAGTTTTAGTGCTTTCTTTTAGGAATTCTAATTTAGCCTCTGCTTCTAATGTCTTATTAAAATTATCAAATGCGGATTCATCTATTGAAGAAACTATAGATTTATTATTATAATCATAGATAAAATCAATAGTGTTTTCACTAATGTTAAACATTCTTTGGCCAGATATTAAGTTTTCGAAAGATTTATTTCTCTCATTAAACATATCGATGTGGCTTCCAACTATCTTGAAATTTTGACCAGCAACATGAAAAACATACCCGTTGGTGTGCTCTAATATTGGTGAAATAATTTTCTTTGTTTGATTTGTCATCTTATTTTGTTTTTATTTCTATTATACTATATATCATTCTTTTATTCTTCGAATGGTAAGTCACGACCTGTGACGTTGTAATTATCGCCTAGCATAGTTCTTTCTTGATCCGTTAACTTATCTTCTAAGTTTATTTGAGAATTTCCAATTGTAAACATTCTATTACTTTGCTTTCTTCTTTTAGTAATATTAACAACCTCTTCTCTAGTTTCCAATAATTCTCCCATGTCACTATTATCGCATACTCCGATTTGAACCCAGCTGTTTCCGTTATATTCCCATTTAGCGTTTGTTGAATTATCACAATATACATGTCCTACTGGCATGCCTGATAAATGATTGTTAGGATCTCCATAATCTCCTACAACACCTAATGCAAAGTATTCTACTTTGAATTTATTCATCATAGGTGTTTCAAAATTAAAATCTGGAATGAAAGAGTTAATCTCTAATGAGAATGTTACTTTGTGATTACCCTTATCGTCAAAACCATATTCTATTGGTCTCTCTTGTGTATAATCGTCAGGCATCATATATTGAGAACTTATTCTGTATGTTCCATCTTCAATATGACCCGCATCAACATGATAAAAATTGGCCTTGTACATTTTTTTAACTAAAGCCTCAGTTACTTTAAATAAATCTAATTGACTTGAAACTAAAATTTCTATATCTACGCCTACGTTTATTGGAATCATTTGAAATTCTGCTACAAATCCTTCCATAAAACCCTGTTCATTGATTCTATTGTAATTACCTAGGTTTCTTTTATTTACTAATTTTGCAGGATCAACTGCGAATGAAGTTAAATTAACAATACCCCTTGGTACTTTATCGTAGTTTCCATCTGCAAATTCTCCGTCTGGATCACAACCAACTCCATTGGCATTTGAAAATAAAAAAGCATCTTTTAAAAAGTTTTCATCTCCACTTACTGAATAAAAAAATGGAACATCAACAATTACTCTATTATCGTTGCTAAGCTGTCTCTTAAAACTTAACTTACTATTAAGATCTGCCAGTAGACCGACAATTACATGTCTAATAACTGAGTCGTCTTTATTAAATTTCAAGTTATATGTTGCCATTAATAATTTATTTATTTTATTTATATATCATAGCATTATTCTATGCTTTCTATAGAAAGTTTAGAGAATCCATTTTCTCGGTAGATCTGTATTTTTTTATCGAAGATTTCATGTGGTAAAACAGTATGATTTATGACAAACGTATTAATCTTATTTTCTTTAATGACTTGATTTAATATCTTAAGAATATTGTAGACACCGTCATGGTCGACTGAAGATAGTAATTCATCTAAGAATAACATGTTTAGTTGTGGAAATCTTAATTTTAATATTTTAATGATTGCAATGATAATAATAAAATCTGCCTTCTTACGTTCACCGGTAGATAATGTCATTGGATTAATGTCTTCACCTAAGTGATTGATAATACAATTAAACTTCTCATCGAATCTTATATGAAATTGTAAGTGCATAGTTTGAGCCATAGCTGCTATATTAGTATTAAGACCTGGTAAAATAGTTTTAACAGCCAAGTTCTTAACACCATCTTCTCCTAATATTTGTTCTACTACTTCCATAAAACTATAGTCACCGTTTAATGTGTCTTTGCTTTTGGATTTAGTGGCTTCTTTTTCTTCAAACTCTGTAATGAGATTTCTTAAATGATCAAAGTCTTTACCACCTGAAGTACTCTTTAATTTCATTAATTCTCCTTTAAGACCTCGCATCGTAACTTTGTGATCTGAAATTTGTCCTTCTAGTTCTAATTTTGATTCTCTAGCACTTGTTACTTTTTCTGATAAAACATCCATCTCTGTTTTAAGAGATTTGATACTGTCCATGTTAGTTTTGATATTTTCTTCGAATTCACACTTTTGGTTATCATGCCATTCAGTATCTAACTTGGTTTCACATGTTGGACAATGACCGCTTTCATATAGTTTAAGTTTTTTATTTAGATAATCTATTTCTCTTTTAATATCCTTAGCGTCAGAATGTTTGTCGTTGTATTGTGTATTAAATGTATTCATTTCACCTTCAGCACTAGTTCGCTCTGTATCTAATGATTCTACACTAGATTTAAGTGATAATAAATTTGTTTTTAATTCTTCTATTTTTGATTTATTAGCAGTATTTGATTCTTCTAACAGAGTATTTAGTCTGCCTCTAACAGAGCCAATAGAATTCATTATTTCATTAAGTTCACTTTCATATGAATCAATATCCATCTTAACTTGTCTACGCTCGTCCTTTATTTGACGCTGCATATCATTAAGAATAGAAAAACCAAACATCTTATCTATAATTTGTTTCTTATCTTGATTAGACATCGTTAAAAATGATTTAAAATCATTTACTGATAAAATAATTATGTTTTTAAATACATGATATGGAATACCAAATACTTCTTCTTCTAAATAGTCTTGTACAGATTTTTTACCTGCCTTATCGAATTCAACTCCATTTAATTTAACACTAAATTTATTTGGCATTAAACCTCTTTCTATTTCTATATGAAGCGTACCACATTTTAAACCTATGCGTACGTAAAGTTCTTTGTTAATTCTGTTTGGTAAATCTGATAACTTAACGCCTTCTACTTTACCATAAAGCGCATAGATCATGGCGTTCGCAATAGTAGTTTTACCATCACCATTTTTACCAAGTGTTAAGAATAATTCTGAATTTGTTTTTTCAAACTCTATTCTCTGTAATTGGTTTCCATAACTTGCGAAGTTCTTAAATTCTATAAAATCTATTCTCATGCTTCAGTATCGTAGTTGTATGCACATTGAGTGTACAATTGTTTTAACTTTGCTTTAAGCTTTTGTTTCACTTCTTCATCATCGCCTATACTATCAACATACATATCACATAGATTTAAGATATTGTAATTCTTATACATCTCTTCTATTTCTTCTATATCATGAAAGTCTTTATCGATATAATTATCTTCTTGATAAATGTTTGGTTCTAGTTTACGACTAATATGCTGTATTTTATTAATTAGTTGACTAAGAGCATTTGTAGTAGCTATTTGGCTAGGTACAAACAGATCAACAAAGTTATTTTTAATTTGTGATTTAAATGTTCCTAAAGTAATGTCAAATAATTGTGTTACATTGTACTTAAGAAATTTGGGGGAAATATGATTCTCAAAAAATGATTCTTCCATATTTGATAAATCTACAAGATCAAAGCCCTTAGAGTTATTTGCGTCAGATCTGGTCAACTGATATGGTGTTCCAACCATTAATAACTTACCACGCTCTTGTCTAAAGTGGATGTGTCCTGAGTATACTCGTGTGTATTTATCATATACATTGGAATCTGTACCGTGTTCGTTCTTAACTTTAGAGTTAAGATAAATGCCTTTAACTTCAGAATGGCAAAATACAATATCTGTTTGTGGAAAATCTGCTAGAGTTTGAGTTTCATGCTCTGCGTCTCTTCTCCATGGCATCATTAATATTTTTCTATTATTCCAATTTAATAATTCAGGCTCTTTGTAGATTTGAACATTAGGAATCCATTTTAAACTATCGATTGATGTTATCTCATTCGATTTTTTAGCCCATATATCGTGATTACCACATATGACATGAACTGGTAATATTTCACCTAATCTTTCGAATAGATTAACTGCATAATTTAATACTTTGATATTGATTGATTGTCTATTATCAAATGTATCGCCTACTTGTACTAGGACATCTCCAGGTTTTACATGTTCCTTTAATGTAGGTATAAATAAATTCTCAAAGAAATCTTTTTGAATATCTAACCACTCCATTGAATTGGCTCTTACACCAAAATGCAAATCGCCAAGAACCCAAACTCTATTGACCCCTTGACCTAATGTCTTTTGATCAATCATTAAAATAATTTATTAATATTCTTTTTTCCTAAAATTCCTGTTTTATTATCTAATTCTTGTATAAGATCTTCTTTATATACGTTAGAAAGTGAGCTATAAAATTTAGTTGGATTAATATCGAAATAAACACAAAGTTCACTAAATAGATCTATACGACTAAATTTGGCAGCCATCTCGTCAGAGATGTAACCATATACATCATTAATATCAGATTTCTTTAGTTTATTACATCTTCCTAGATCATCTACTTTATTAAAGCTTTTAAATCTAGAAGCTTCAATTAGATTATGAATCTTAGTTGCAATCATTTCGAAATGAATTTTTATTTCTTCATCTCGTGTGTCTTTAAATGATGGATCAAGATCAAATTTTATGTCTGTTAGTTCGAAGTCGGGTGCATCGAATGAGTTGTTAAATATTTTGTCGTTTGCTGCCATAATTATATTCCGTGTAGGTTTGAGTTAGTAATATCGTCCGTTTCTATTAACCTCATGTATTTCCAATTAATATTCAATTTACATTTGGTTCCTTTGCCTTCTCCATCTCTAATTTTAAGAATTTTAAGCCAATACTCATCATTGGCTCTCATAAGATCATCTTGTATAATTCCTAACATAATATCTGCAGTGTGAGAAAGTCCTGCAGATTCTGCGACATCTGTCATTGAGATGTCTGATGAGTTATATCCATTTCTGTTTATTTGTGTTGCTGTAACTATCAACCAATCGTTTCTAATACCCATAGCTCTTAGATCTTCAGCTATTTGCTTAATCTTCATATAAGTATTTTCTGTATTCAGATTTCTGTAATTTGCTAAAATATTAATGTAATCAACAACAACTGCTCCTATTTTTATTTGACGCTCTTCTTCTATTTGACTAACATATGCTTCAATGTCAAGTACAGTTGCTTGTGATGTTGGCATTTGTTTAATGAACAGTTGTCCAGGTGGTGTGAAGCCGTCACCTACTGTTTCTAATCTTCGCTTAATATGATCTTTGTTTTTTGCTTTTTCAGCGTATTCGCCGATGTCAACACTAAGTAAATTAGATCCGATTCTTTTTACAAATTTATGAGCTGCCATTTCTGCAGTAATGACAACAGTGTTAGTTCCCATTTTTACAAAGTTAGCAGCATCATTCGCTAAGTAAATAGATTTACCTATATTCTGCTCACCTGCATATACAATTAAGTTACCACCCTTGTCATATCCACCTCCCAAAAGTCTATCAATAAAATTGTATCCTGAGCTTACCTTTTCTGTTTCTTTTTGGTCGTGTGCATCAACATCAAAGAAATCTAAGCCAAGATCAGAATTAAATGATAAGTTATTTCTATCATTAATTAGTCCTTTAACTTTTTGGATTACAGTATCGGCATTCTCAGGCGTTACCTTAGTAGTCTTAATAAATTCTATAGTATCTATTAGTGTAGTGTCAAATGTGCGCCATTTGATCCAAGATTCAGCTGTAGTAGTTAACCATTCTTCATCGTATTGGTCAAGGTCTGTTTTAAATACTAAATCTAATAAATCCTCGTTAATCTTTTCTTTAGCTCTTTCATGTCTATTAATTAGCAACCATAATTGTTCTTTACTTGGAGTTTCATGAAATTTGTCATAAAACTTATTAGATAAGTAACTTAATAAATCTATTTCTTCAGATGTATAAAAGCTTTTCTTAATAGCTTGTAGATATTTAGGCTTAACTAATGATAACCTAAAGAATATTTTTTCAAAATCTTGACCGAATTGCATATATAATAGTTTAGTTTATCCTTCTATGTTAAATTTACCATTTTGTTTACTATAAGGCTCATCTTCCCATAAATTTATGGCAATAGCATGTCTTATACCTTTATTAACAACTGTTACTTGATGTGGATATAAACCTGCATCAAATATTATTAATCTATTTGGTTTAGCGTATAATACTTCAGGTAAATTATGTTCACCATTAGAATAAATCTCTAGCATACCACCTTCAAATTCCATCTGTTGTGGATAATAGATTGTGCCCATTATCGGTGATTTTATTTCTCCTGTTTTTTCAAACCATGCTTCATCTTTATCTATGTGAAGTCCTAGATTATTATCAAACCCAGAATCGCCTGATTGTTGAATACCAGTCCAATATTCAAAACCTGCAACGTCATATGATGTTGAAATAGGGCAGTTTTCACCCCATGTATATTGAATTATTTTCTTAATAATATTATTAGCCGGTGAATTCCACCAACCATCATACCATTTGTAAACGCCAGGATCTTTAAATAAATCCTGAGCGTTTACTTGTATTTCAGTTAATAGATTTTTATCTTTTATAAAATTATCGATTACAGTTATCATGCGAACGGGTTTTGGATTATTTTCCAAGAAAGTTTATTTTCCTCAGTGTTTACTGTTTCTACTATACCTAAATTCACTAGATCTTGAATAGAATCTAATAACTTAGATTCTTCAGTTTCTGTAAACCTATATGTTTTTAGGGCATGTAAGGTAAAATTGCCTTTATGTCTGTCTGGCATTCTAACGCATAATTGTATTTCTTTGTACAATATGTCAAATCCAGTTGGATATTCAGGTAAATCTTTTTCAATGCCCATAATATATTTTATGGGTAGATTATCCTGATTAATTTGCATCCTCTTCTAGTATTTCGTCTAAATCTATTTCGCGTTCCTCTGTATTATAGTTAAATACATGTTTGATTCTATCTTCAATTTTCTCAAGTATTTCTTGTGTAAATACTTTATCTGAGAAGAAATCTTTATTAGGTACTGATTCATCTAAATGCTTACAGATCCAGTTTCTTGCAGTCTTCTTAGGAATCTTCTCACCCTTTTCAATAACGCCCTTAGTAATACCGATATCTTCCCAATCAATATATTGTTCTAATCCAACATACCTATTCATACCTTCTGTAAAGTGTAAATGAAATTTAATATTGTGTGGTTTTGCAAAACGATTCTTATTTGGTTTAGCAGTTACAATAATACCTGCTTTTTCACCGCTAGATTCTTTAAGTTGTGCTTTTCCTAAGAATAAAACAATAGATGCTGCATATTCTGGTCCAGTTCCACCACCAGCTACTTGTCTTGAGATAAAGTCTTGAGTCTGATATGTGTGATTAGTAAAAATAAAAGGTATTTTAAGATCTGCCAATGGCGTCATAATGATTCTAAAAATAGATTTTAAAACCTTAGATCTTGTCATATCTGCTTTCTCAGATCCTGACTTTGCATCTTCAATTTCCTTTTGTGTTGCTAAGTTACCTGCTGAATCAAGAATCATCATAACCTTTGGTGTTTTACCACCAACTCTTTTAATTTCTTGCATTTTACTAGTTAACGTAGTAACTGATGTTCTAAATTCTTGAACAGTGTTAATTGGTTGATAATTTACTTTAGTAACATCAATACCAAACTTTTCCATTTGATCTTTATCTACTGCAGCTTCACTATCATAATATATCACATTATATCCCATATCGATTGCTCTTTTTACTGAGTTCAATACTAAGAATGTTTTACCAGTTCCTGAAGGACCTGCAATTGAACATGTTCTACTATTTGGCCATCCACCGAAAAGTGAGCCACTAACACATGCGTTTAAGTGATAGTTACCAGTGTCAATCCACTCTGTAACTTCACTAAATGTAGAGTCTGCCATAATTGATCCCATTGGATTTAATTGCTTTAACTCTGCGTTTATATCATCAAAACTAAAATCTTTCTTTGCCATGTAATTATACTTTTTTGTTTAAGGTTATATCACAATAACCATATTTGTTTCTAAATAAAAAAACCGACTTAATTGTCGGCATTCTTAAGATTCTGTATTAAATCATTATCACCTGGAAACTCTACCGATTCTTGTTCTCTTAATTCATTAAGCTTGTTTATAAGGGCCGAGGATTCGGAACCTAACGTACTTAATTCTTCTTGAATTTGACCAAGTCTCTCAAGTATGTTTCTATATGCTTCAACATATTCCTGTTGGCGTGATGTTAATTCTACGTGCATGTTATTTGTCTTCTGGAAATTTTATTGTTAATTGATTTGGATCCACAGATTCTGCTGTTTCTATCTTCCAAATTAATCTTCTAAGAGCATTACCTAGTTCCATGTCATTTGGTGTTTGCTTTGTTAAACTCAAAATAGTTTCGTAAAATGTTGGTGTCATAATAATTCTTTTTAAAATAACGACGATGCGTAAATTAGGTTAGTATCTAAGGTTTGTAGACCAATCGCTGTTAATACTCTATTAAGAGGATCGATCATTGCTTTTTCAAATTGAGTGTCGTAATCAATTTCTGGTGCAATTTCATAAGGATGATCTCCTGGCATATATGCATACACTTCAGATATTGGTGATTTACAATTGTAGATTTTTAGTTTTTCACCGTTACCGATAACCTTATATTTGTTTTTATATTTTTTATTGTTATTCAATAAGTAATTATAATATCCTGCTGCTTTAACATTTGCTGGACATTTTAGACCTATTTGAAATTCATTCTGATCATCAACAATATATTTGTCAATGTTGTTAGTTCTTCTATTAAAAGAAATCTCGTCAATATCTGCAAGTTTAAATTGCTTTTTGGTTTCTTTCATAAAAACAACTAACGTTTGAAGATCTTCTGCTGTTGGAGTTACTCTACTTTTAAATATAATTTTAAGAGCTTCAACTAGTTTCTCTCTTGCAAATTTAGGGGTAGATGATTGAATAGTATCAAAACCAATTGTTTTAATTTTCTTTAATGAAGTATGCCTATCCGTAATTTCTAATTTATCATCCCATGCAATATTTTGAATATACTTTTTCTTAGACATCCAAATACCATTATATGCAAGCGCTTCTAATTCAAACATTAAATAATTATCTGAGTTTCTTTTATCTGCATATTTCTCCATACACTTAGTAATGTAATCCCTAAGTCTGAAACCATATAATGCTAAAATAAACACATCGATTTCCATCTTCTCTGTTTCTTCTGGCCAAATTATAGATTCATATAGATCTTGAAACTGTACATAACATGAATCTGTATCAATATAAATTACCGATGGTTTTTCTATTTTACCCTTTACTTTAATTCCAAAATGGTTATGTGCAGCTGTGTCTTTGTGCCAAAATTCATTAACATACTTATTTAGTATTGTTTCTGAATATAGAATTGCATTTTTGCCTTGTTTTGTAATTGACTCGGCAATGTCAATATTAAAGAAGTGAAACCACTTGTTACCGAAGGCTCCGTAGATAGAGTTAAGACTTAACTTTACTGCTTGTTCATATGCAGTATATTTGGCTGAAAGCTGCTTGTAGTGATCTACAAGCAGCTTCGCCTCATTATCTGTTAATTCTTCAATTGATTTATTTTCCAGTGCTTCGATGTTCATACTTATGCAGTTTGACAAGTTGAAACTGTTAGTAATGTGTTTGTATCATTAGAGTTGAATACAACTTTTGATCCCGAAACATATACAGTTTGTTCGTCTTTGTCAAGTAGGCTTAAGTATTTTTTATATACAGTTACTTCACCGTTTCCACTAGTGTCTGGATTAATTACAACACTAAATGATTTGCCGCTTACACTTACACCAGATACGTCTGATTTGATGCTAAATGTTTCGTCTTTGTCAAGAGAGAATAAGTTCTTAACTTTACCGATCATATGAGTATCAAAGCTAAAATCAAATTTGCTATCTTCTCTTGCAAAAATTGCATCGATTTGATCTTGTGTAAGATCTTTAAAGCCAAGTGATGGTTCTGAACAAGCTAGAGTAATTTCTAATTCGTCGTTAAAAATACGTAGCGTAGATGCTACTAATTCGTTGTCATTTTCTATAAATTCTATTTCACCTTTAATCGCGTCTGCGTCAAAGTGCTTAATAGCTTCAATAACTTTATTTCCCTCAAAGAATGCTATTTTCATTTCTTTGTCTGTTTCTGGCCAAGCTTCTACTTGAAAAATAGTACTGGCTTCTACAGAGTGGTGCTTTACTGCATCTCTTTGTGGAAGATAAACGGTTGAATTAATTGTTCCGTCTGCAATTTTCATGTAGATGAAAGAATCGATTGGTTTTACTCGGTTGATGAATGCTGTTAAAGCATGCTGGTCAATACGATCTAATTTAAGTTTCATAATTATTTGTTTTTTGATAATGATTTATTATTATATAGAATTGCTTTGAAAGGTTTCATAAAAAAAGCCCAAGATCCTAGAAACTTGGGCTTAACTTTTAACCAAATCAGTTTTAGTTTAGAACTTTAAACCAAATCCGATTTGAAGGTTAGTTGTTTCCATTCCTAAATCGTAAACGATCTTTGGATCTACAAACATAGATCCTTTATGGAATGCGAACATTTTACCTACGCCTAATTGAAGTTGATCAAAATCAAAATCGTTTAGTGCTACATATCCAAAGAATCCTTTATGGAAATATCTTCCTTCTAGACCTAAGACCATGTCTTCAGTTGAATCAGCTTGTGCAACACTCATTCCAACCATATAGTTGTCAGAGAATGCATATCCGATTGTTGGCTGGATTGATAATTCAGTCCAAGCTGTGTTAGCAATATCGCCAGTACCTACGTACCAGTCACCTTTTGTATTCTGTGCATTAGCACCGAATGTTGTCAAAGCCACAAGGGCTAATGTTAAAATAAAATTTTTCATATTAAAATGTTTTGGTTAAAATAAATCTATCAGTCTGTGATAACAGTTCTAGGAGTAAAGATAGACGTGCTGCTGTTATTTTTAGCAGTCTTTGTTAATAAGTATAATGAAATTGTGTTCATTTTTCTTTGTTAATTGGACTATTATACCCAACAAATAAAAAAGGTTTCACATTTTATCTAAATTAATTAACATTTGATTGTTAATATGATAATTTATTGAGTAAACCAAACTATATTATTACCATCTGGATTTGTTAAAGTATAATCTTTAAATCCTAGACTACGCAATCTACTGTATATTATATTGGAACCTTTTTCTCCGATAGCATTTTCATGTATTTCCATAGCGATACATCTAGTGTTAATTAATATATTATCACTAATACCTTCAAGCGCCATTACTTCAGCACCTTCAATATCCATTTTTATAAAATCAGGTTGTTCTATAATACCGTTATTGATCAAAGTGTCCACTCTCATTGACATACATGTCTGTAATATACCATCATCATATTTAACCATAGAACTTCCTCCTGGACAATTAGGTTTATATGCAATGTTAACAGCTTCATTATCTTTATTAGAAATTGCAATTCTGTGTGCTTCACAATTGTCTGGTCTATTTAGGGATAAAAGTTGAAAGTTTTCTTGAATAGGTTCAAATGAATAAACTTTTTTTGCTCCTTTATCACTTGCAAATCTAGTAAAAATACCAATGTTAGCACCAAGATCTAGAACAACGTCACCTTCTTTAATAATACAATCGCCATGCTGGTATAAAGAATCATCAATATATCCTCCACTGTGGCAATCATATACTTCATAATAAATTACAATGGCTTCGTCTATCTGATTATTAGTCCATGAGGGAAA
>Ga0222717_10001219_pt1 | contig 21335 bp, 21 predicted proteins | sample C33_18DmetaG_FD_165053 | JGI IMG/M metagenome (GOLD analysis project Ga0222717, IMG submission 165053) | Estuarine water microbial communities from San Francisco Bay, California, United States - C33_18D | ecosystem: Environmental > Aquatic > Marine > Unclassified | place: USA: California...
ATACGGTATTCATTGAATCCGCTGAAGATATTCGTCACTCCGGAAAAGACTGACCTGCCCGCCGCCTCAAACATTGAATCGTCGAGCATCCGAGCTTGCGTCCCCTGCCAGGTCGATCATCCTGTGCACACCTCGACTCTATGACGGCGAAATTGGTTCTTGAAGATGGTCGCGTGTTCACTGGAGAGGCCTTTGGAGCCTCGGGCACGCGATTTGGTGAAGTGTGTTTCAATACCTCGATGACGGGGTATCAGGAGGTGCTCACCGATCCTTCGTATCGTGGTCAGATTGTGGCCATGACCTACCCTCTCATTGGCAACTATGGGGTCAATAAACTCGATGGCGAAAGCCACGAACCCCACGTGAGGGGTTTCGTCATCGAAGAACTCTGCGAAATGCCAAGTAACTGGCGTTCCGAGGAGTCGCTAGAAGACTATTTCAAACGCCACGATATCCTTGGAATCCAAGGCATCGACACGCGTGCACTGACCAAACACCTAAGAACGCGCGGAGCCATGAAGGCCATCCTCACCACAGAGGAGATCTCGGATGAAGAGGCTGCGGCCAAGGCTGCCGACTCGGAGGGCACGGTGGGCATGGACTTTGTGCAGGAAGTTTCTCAACGCGACTACACCTGGGATCCCGACAGCAAGGACTCCCGATGCTGGGTCCAAAGGGACCCGCGCTTAATTGAGAATCACGAGGCCGAAGGCGACACCAGCGATGTGTTCGAGCCGTTGCCTCCCGTGAAATATAACATCGTCGCTTACGACCTCGGCATCAAACGCAACATCCTCCGCCGTCTCCGTCAGAATGGCTTCGGCGTGGAGGTCGTTCATGCCAAGACACCCGCGAGTGAAGTCCTCGCCAAGGACCCGGATGGCATCTTTCTTTCCAACGGCCCAGGAGACCCCTCGGCGCTCGACTACATCCATAAGGAAGTTGCCCAGCTGATCGGGAAGAAACCCATCTTCGCCATTTGTCTCGGGCATCAGGTCCTTGGGCATGCCTTCGGCGGAAAGACCTTCAAGCTGAAGTTCGGCCATCGCGGGGGCAACCAACCCGTGAAAGACCTCCGCTCAGGGAAGATCGCCATCACGTCTCAGAATCATGGCTATGCAGTGGATGCCGACAGCCTTCCAGGCAACGTCGAGGTCACGCACATCAATCTTAACGACGGCACGGTGGAAGGCCTCCGACACAAGGAAATGCCAGTGTTCAGCGTCCAATATCACCCCGAAGCGGCTCCCGGTCCGCATGATGCCCGATATTTTTTCGAAGAATTCGCCAATCTTATTGATCAAACGCGCCAATAGGCTAAACACCAATCTCGTTATGGCTAATCTACCTGCAGATTTCAAGAATCTCTCCCCTTTCGCTGGCAGCAAAAAAGCTAAAGGTGCCGAAAAAGGCAGCCCTGCTCTCCTGTTACTCGGCATGCTCGGAATCCTCGCTGTGATCGCACTTGTCTTCTGTGCGCTGACGCTCAAGGCTTCTTAAAGGGGCCTCCGCCTCAAGCTCAAATCCCCGCCTAACCTACCGAGCCGTTTCCCCGCGGCACGGATTTTTAGGCTCTAGACACGCCGTCTTTCTCCACTCGCATTCATGTCTAATATCATCATCGTCGGCACCCAATGGGGTGACGAAGGGAAGGGAAAGATTGTCGATTACCTCACAGAGACCACCGACCTCGTCGTGCGGGCTCAAGGGGGATCGAACGCTGGCCACACCGTCTACAACGAAGGCAAGAAGTATGTCCTTCATCTCATGCCGTCCGGGATTCTCTGGCCGGGCAAGGAGTGTGTCATCGGCAACGGTGTCGTCATCGACCCACTAGGTTTCATCAAAGAGATCGAAGGCCTTGAAGAGAAAGGCATTCCCGTTACCCCTGAGAAACTTCGTATCAGCAACGCCGCTCACCTCGTCTTCCCCCATCATCGGGCACTCGATGTCGCTCGTGAACAACGACGCGGTAAAGGCAAACTTGGCACCACTGGCCGCGGCATTGGCCCTGCCTATGGCGACAAGATTGAGCGTTCGGGATTGCGGGTCAATGATCTCATCCAGCCTGAGCGCCTCGAAGCCAAGTTTCGCGCGAGGTTTGAGCAACTGACAAAGACATTGGAAGGCATCGAGGTGGAGGATCCCGAAGTCACCTTGGAACAATACAAGGCTGCAGGCGCTCGCCTTGCGCCACACGTCTCTAACACAGTAGAATTTATTCACGCTGCCATGCGTGACGGCAAACAGCTCCTCTTCGAAGGCGCCCAAGGTGCTTACCTTGACATCGACCACGGTACTTATCCCTTTGTCACGTCGTCGAACACCACCGCAGGTGGTGCCTGCACAGGCTCTGGTGTATCTCCTACGAACATCGATGAGGTCATCGGTGTGTGCAAAGCTTACACCACCCGAGTTGGATCTGGCCCTTGCGTGACCGAGAGCGATGAATTCTCCGGACGTCTACACGCCATGGGGCGGGAGTTTGGAGCCACCACAGGACGCAAACGCCGTTGTGGCCCCCTCGATACGGTCATGTTGCGTTTCACCACCATGGTCAATGGCCTTACCAAGATTGCCATGACGAATCTCGACGGGCTCGATGGCCTCGAAACCGTCCACCTCTGCACTGCTTACGAATGGAAGGGCGAGCGCCTCGACCTCCCCCCTGTCGATGCCGAAGACTGGGAAGACTGCACGCCCGTCTATGAGGAAATGCCAGGGTGGTCTGAAGATATTTCCAGTGCCAAGTCTCTTGCTGAATTGCCAGCCAACGCACGGGCTTACTTGGATCGGGTTGCCGAGATTACCAAGACACCGATAGGCATCGTCAGTGTGGGACCTGACCGACAGCAGACCATGGTGTGTGATGGCTAAGAAAGAAGAGCCCTCCACTCCAGAGATCGCGAATGTGCCTAAGCACATCGCCATCATTATGGATGGCAACGGACGCTGGGCAAACGAGCAAGGCAAACCAAGGACCGAAGGTCACCGCGCCGGAGCCAAGACCGTGCGCGAAGTCGCCGAAGCCTGTGGCGAACTCGGGGTCGCCTACCTCACACTCTACGCATTCTCCTCGGAGAACTGGAAACGACCCAAGTCGGAGATCCAGGCTTTAATGACCTTGTTAGAGCGCTTTCTCAAGTCGCAAACCAAGGAGATGCACAAAAACAACATTCGTCTCCAAGCCATCGGTCGCCTCACTGATTTGCCTGACAAATGCCAACGGGCTCTCCACGAATCGATTGAGCAAACATCGCAGAATGACGGACTTACTCTTATCCTCGCACTCAACTACGGAGCCCGCGAAGAAATCATCGACGGCGTGCGTAGCGTCCTCCGCCACGTTCAAGACGGCTTGCTAGACCCCGCCATGCTTGACCCGCAGATTTTCAGCAAGCATCTCTACACTCGCTACTACCCCGACCCTGACCTGCTCATCCGCACCTCAGGCGAGATGCGGATCTCAAACTTTCTCCTTTGGCAAATCAGCTACTCCGAAATCGTCATTTCGGACAAATTTTGGCCCGAGTTTGGTAAAGATGATTTCTTCAAAGCCGTTCAAGAATATTCCCGTAGGCAGCGACGCTTTGGCGGACTGTAGCAGTAGATTGGAACTGGCTTTTCCCAGCAACCTTCATCCTAAAAACGGCGATGAGCGGAGACCTGCGCCTCAAGGAGCAGCGTCTTTTGATACGCCGGACATGCGGGAAAGTGCGCGTCCCAATAGAATCATATTGACTCGCCCTCAGGGTGAGCCCTCAACAGATTCTGAGTCGTCCTCACCTTCTTCAAGATCCTCAGCTTGCGCCTTCTAACAACACCATCCATTCACGTTTCTAGACTAAGCGCATTTCACCGGCATCTTGCTAAAAGCCTTCTCCGGTTTGCACCGCAGGCGAGGGTAATTCGCTACTCGAAAGCACTTTCGGCAAATGAATTGGGGATCACGGATACACGCCTAAATCAACGCTCGATCTCGTTTGAGAGAACGCTTCTTTTTGAAATCACATAGAGTCATGGCCATTCAGTCTCAATCGCATTTAGATCAAGAGACGATCTTGACCTAAATGATAACCACTTAGGCCTCGGCGTTCTTGTCGGCTTATTCACATCGAGCCTCATGAGACCGAGATCACACTTGCGGGCGACTCAAAACGTAAATCGTTGCCTATCAGTAATTTCCATCTATTACCCTTCGCCTAAAAATTTCTTGTTGCGATTGAGTCTCAATTGCATATCAAACACAAAACCATGTCTCAACTGTCCAAATTCATCCAAGCCGCGGCTCTATTTGCCTCTGCCTCAATGCCCACCCTTGGGCAGGAAACTTCTTCTAACACCAAACCGGATCTTCTGCTCGATGCCGGCAACGCCGTTCTCGAACCAATGACTGTCATTGGTAGCAAGGAAGACACGGTCGAACTGCAAGGTTCCGGTTACTATGTGGACTCCGAAGAAATCCGCACCCAGAACTATTCCAATGTGAATCGCATCCTCGCTAAGGTTCCCGGTGTGTATGTGCGAGAAGAAGACGGTTCAGGAAACTTTCCTAACATCTCCCTGCGTGGTGCTGACGGAACACGTTCTGAGAAAACTACCGTAATGGAAGATGGTATTCTCAGTGCACCTGCAACTTATTCCGCTCCTGGTGCCTACTACTCTCCGCGCGCTGGGCGTATGAGTGGCATCGAAGTACTCAAGGGATCTAGCCAAGTCAAGTACGGCCCACACACAACGGGCGGCGTCATCAATTACCTCTCGACACCTATCCCCGAGGAAAGCCATTTCTACGGCCGCTACACCTACGGCACCGACAACACGATGTTAGGCCATATCTACTATGGCAACACCGTGGACACAGAAGCCGGGAAGTTTGGCTACTTGTTCGAGCTTTTTGCCAACACCACTGACGGCTTTCGCGGGATTCAGAAAGGCACCGGTTACGCCGGTTCTGACAACACTGGTTTTGAGGTCTATGAACCCATGGTCAAACTGTCGTGGGAACCGAACACGGCACTTCCACAGCGTTTCGAGTTCAAGTATGGCTACACCGATCTCGATGCAGATGAGACTTACACCGGATTGACCGAGAGCGACGTCAGGCGTCATCCAGATTGGCGCTACGCGGCCACTCGATACGATAACATTCAGACCGAACATCACCGCACCTATCTAAAGTATGTCGTTGAACCGACCGACAATCTGCGCATTGAAGCTGCTGGTTACTACAATGAGTTCTCGCGCAATTGGTACAAACTGGACGGAGCGAGTGGCGACACGTTTTCAAATGTGCGCTCGGCATTGCTAGACCCAGCCGGTCAAGCCTTTCTCCAAGGACGCGGCGCAGGCACAGGTCGCGTCCGCGCCAACAACCGAGACTACGAACAGTACGGGTTCCAAGTTGCTGGTGACTACGCCTTCGAATCAGGTTCATTGGAGCACGAAATACACTTCGGCGCCCGCGTTCACATGGACGAAATTCGTCGGTTCCAACGCGATGATCGCTTTGTTCAAGATGATACAGGGCAAGTAGTTGATTTCATTACCGGTGAAGAAGGCAGCGGCGGCAATCGCTTCCAAGAATCCACCGCCATCGCCCTCTGGCTACAAGACGACATTACGTTAGGCCCCCTAACAGTCACGCCAGGATTTCGATTCGAAACGATCGATCAAGACTACACCAACTACGCCAGCGACTCTACGAATACGCAGACTGGCAACGATGGTGACACGATTGACTTCGTCGCCCCTGGAGTAAGTTTCAGTCTCAACCTCACCGAGACGGAGCAGCTCTTTGGCGGCGTTTTCAAAGGTGTGTCTGTGCCAGGCCCTCGTTCGTCTGTGCGAAGTGGCGTCGACCTTGAGGAGTCCATTGGCTATGAGCTAGGGTTGCGCACGCAGAAAGACAATGGCATCTTTGGTGAATTCGTCTGGTTCTACACCGATTTCGATAATCTGATCGGAACAGATTCCGGTTTTGGAGAGAACAACACGGAGACCAATGCCGGCGAGGCTACGGTCTGGGGACTCGAAGGTTCGCTCCGCTACGATCCACTCGAGAGCAGCGCCTACGATCTTTCCATGCCCATGTATGTCAGCGCCACGTGGACCAATGCAGAATTTGATTCCGACCTCGCCAGTGGTGGCGGAGACGGCATCTATGCCGGCGCCAATAGCGGTTCCGAGATTCCCTACATCCCAGAGTTTCAGCTCGCCGTGGGCGTCGGACTGCAGACGGAGACGTGGGGAGCCAACCTTGATCTCACCTACCAGACAGAAACCTTTGGCACCGCACAGAACCTCGATGATCCCGTAAACACAGCACGTGAAGGCAAGATCGACGATCTCCTCTTACTCGATCTCTCGGCGTTCTATCAGGTTAACGAGAACTTCAAACTGATTGGCGGAGTCTCCAACCTCACAAATGAGCGTGGCATCGTCTCCCGGGTCCCCCGAGGCCCACGCACGAATCAAGGCCGCTCCTTCTGGTTCGGCGCTGAATTCGATTATTGATGGACTACTTGACGAAATACCTAGAACACAACGCGGCACTTGGAAACGAGTGCCGCGTTACTTTTGTTGTAGCGCAACTTTCCAAAGTTGCGTCACTTCACTGCCCAAGGTCTTACCTCTTGGCGCTGCTCACCAAGCCCCTCAATGCCTAACGTCACCACCTCACCACCTTTGAGGAAGACTGGCGGATCGAGACCGATTCCCACACCAGCCGGCGTCCCTGTCGAAATCACGTCCCCAGGCAGAAGCGTCATAAACTGACTCAGCTCCGACACAATGGTTGGCACATCAAAGATGAGGTCATCCGTGTTACTATCCTGACGAAGTTCATCATCCACCTTCAGCCAAAGTCTGAGCTTGTGCACGTCAGCGATCTCATCCTTGGTCGCAATGAATGGTCCCAATGGCGCAAAGGTATCACAGCTCTTGCCCTTCACCCATTGGCCACCACGCTCAATCTGAAATTCACGCTCGCTGTAATCATTGTGCAGCGCATAGCCCGCCACGTGATCGAGAGCGTTCTCTTTGGAGACATAAGAGGCCTTCTTTCCAATCACCACGGCAAGTTCGACTTCCCAATCCGTCTTCTCACTGTTCTTGGGAATGGTGAGACCATCGTTAGGTCCCACCATCGCTGAGGTCGCCTTAAAGAAGACGACCGGCTCTTTCGGCACGTCCATGCCAGACTCTGCCGCGTGCGCGGCATAATTCAGACCAATGCAAATCAACTTGCTCGGGCGGCACAGCGGAGATCCCAAACGTGTCTCGTCCGAAACTGAAGGCGCACTTCCAGCATTCTCTCCGGCCCAAGCAGCCAGACGTTCGAGTCCGTCGCCTCCGAAGAAAGCTTCATCATAGTCTTGGCCAAAGCCACTAGCGTCGATGCGTTTCCCGTCAGGCAACTGTAGGCCGGGCTTCTCTTGTCCTGGTGCTCCAAAGCGAATGAGTTTCATGATAGTCTTAAGTAGTCTTACTTTGTTAGATCTCTATTTGATATAGCTCGGGCATCCTGCTCGAGTCGCGGCCTGGAAAACCGCGCTACGGCAAGAAGCGCCTGTTCAGTGATAATTAGCGCAGCAACGTGCAACCTCCGTCAATATCGTAAGCACTCCCAGTAATAAAGGCAGCTTCATCCGAACAAAGGTACACGGCGAGTCCCGCGATCTCTTCCGGTTTGCCCATGCGCCCAATGGGCTGATACTTTGAAAGCTTATCAAACACCGCCTCCTCTTCCCCAGGATAGTTCTTCTTGATGAAGCCATCGACAAACGGTGTGTGGACACGACCCGGGCAGATGCAATTGCATCGAATTCCCTTCTCCACATAATCACGCGCCACGGATAAAGTCATCGTTAGAACCGCCCCCTTACTCATCGAGTAGGCAAAGCGATCCTGAATCCCCAAAGTCGACGCAATCGAAGCCATATTAAGGATCACCCCTTGCCCCCCCTCCATCATTCCATCAATCGCCGCCCGCATACAGTGATAGACGCCCTTCACGTTCACCCCATAAATCCGATCCAAGTCCTCAGATGTCGTCGTCTCAAGATTGCCGACATGAGCAATACCAGCATTATTCACTAGCACATCAACTGGGCCGCGTTCAGACGCCAACTTGTCGAACGCTCCTTTAACCGAGGCTTCATCGGCCACATCCACGATCACCACATACCCAGAGCCGCCAGCCCCAGAAATCAAGCCACACGTCGCTTCCGCCGCATCCTCATCGCGTTCGAGGATCTCCACCACTGCCCCCTCCGCAGCAAAGCGCACGGCGATCGCCTGCCCGATTCCAGAACCAGCGCCCGTGATAGCCACATGCTTATTCTCTAGTCGTGGTCCGCTCATGAGCGCCTTCGCTACCAAGCGTCCGCAGGATCGTCAAGATCCAGACGCAACTTTGCAGGGGCAGGCGCCCGAGAATTAGCCTTTCTAAACGACTACGTTCCGTCAGTTTAGCTTCAAACCCTCTTTCTGATTCATGACCACCCTAAGATATCCAATTCCTCGACCGGCCTCTGCTTCACATCCGCTGCTTCGTAGTCTGTGAGAATACCCCCGCTCGCCCAATGCTGTAGGTCCGTACTTGTCTCCGCATCATAGGGGATATCCGTGCGTGCTAACTCTCCCGTAGGCCACTCGTAGGAAATCGCTTAGAAGCGTTCCGCTCCTCTTCCCACGACATGAGGACCTGGCAGAAGCTCGACATCCGAAACGAGTGGGTCCGTAGCAAAGACATACTCTTGCAGATTCGTCAACAGCTCGAAAGGTTCCCGTCAAGAGAATGCCATCGTCTATATTCGTAAGTTCGGCGTTGCTATTTCGAGTCACCATGCACAATGCAAAGCTTCGATCACGCCGGTCTCCCCGTTGAAGAACTTGCTATCCCCGAACCACAGGTTAAACGGTCACTAACTGGCCAAAACCCGGATTCTCTGGCAGCGTGACAGGGCCTAGGAAACTTCTAAACCATCAAACTCTTCTTCTCGCATCATCGCTGTGTGAGGAGGGACAGCAATCGATGTTCCCAGGTCGCGATTCTCCACTTTCGTGGTGAAATTGAGTAGCACCTTCGTCAAACTATCCATGGCCAAGCGTGGTAGATAGAAGGGCCTCGAAACATCGTTAGGAATCCTCTCAACGATTGTGATCGCTTCGCGAAAGCCTGCGTATCGCGATACCATCAAGTGATGGTTGCGCCGAGGCCACGGCTATATCTAACACTTGCAATCCCCCGGGAATCCTATTCAGAACAAAGCGTCCATTCGTAGCGGTGACCGCAGAGACACCCGTATCTACCAGCGAAACTACCGCACTAACGATAGCTTGATTTCCGCCGCCCACCGAATTGGTCGTATCCAACAAGACGCCTGACAACGAAGTTTCTCCATCCAGGGATGGTTCTTGCACGGAAATCGTAAGCGGCAGCCGTCCACTCACCTGGCCGTTGAAGGCCAAGAATGTGAAGCTCGTGTTGCCAACATGACTCAAGGACGACCTCCACGAGAACTCGCCGGTCTTCAGCTGCTCCCGCCGGAACTGAGGGTCACCTGACCGAAATCACCTAGTTGAGGGCCCCATTACTTCTCGCCGTCAGTGAGTCGAAGTACACCGACATCTTCGAACACGTTTCCGATCGATTAGCACATCTTTCCCACGTGCTGACGAACCAGTGCCTGGCGGTCAGGCCATCGAAAGGGATGTTGGCATCGACGAAAAGCTGATGCTGATAGAGCTAGTAGCCGTCGGAAGATAGGCACTTCGTGACGCCCCGGGAATCGGCATGATCTCGTTCAAAAAACCATGTATATGATACTATTGCATCTATCAGTCCCCTCTCCAGGCAGCGCTCTGGACACCATTCTCGCTCCCTAAGCGCCCCCGAAACTTATGGAACTCATTCAGAAACATTGAGTTAACGAATCAGCACCTAAACCAGGAAGGCAACGCCAATGCCGTCTTGGTCTAACAGATCACGCAGCCTGACACTCATGCGCAAGATACTCAGTAGCGATGTCTTCTAATTCAGTCACAGTGGATACTTGAGCAAAGCGCGAGCGAAGGCGCTTCCCCTCAGGAAGTCCCCTGCTATAGGCCATGAGACGCGATCGCATGGCACGCATGGTCTGGATCTCTTCACCATAGCGATCACTTGCCAAAGCTAGACGAGTGTGGCGAAGAATGAGCGCCCAACGGTCTGCCATCGAAACTGAAGGCAGGATCTCTCCTGTTTCGAGGTAGTGCTTGGCTTCACGGAATATCCAGGGATTCGCCATAGCCGCGCGGCCGATCATCACACCACTCACCGATGTGCTATCACGACGCAACTTGACATCGGCGCCACTAGCAAGATCTCCATTTCCAATAATCGGAACCGACGCCGCTTCGGCACATTGAGCGATGACATCCCAGTCCGCTTCGCCAGTGTAACCTTGAGCGCGGGTGCGGCCATGAACAGCAATGGCTTGGATACCTTCACCCTCCAGCGTCTTGACGATCTCTAACGCATTAACCGAATTCGCATCCCAACCAATGCGAATCTTCGCGGTGACGGGCACCGACACTGCTCGCGCGATCGTTCCCGCGATTTCCGCTAGAATCGGGCAATCTCGTAAGAGTGATGAGCCTCCATTCTTGCTGACGACCTTCTTTACAGGGCACCCAAAGTTGATGTCGATAAAGTCGGGCCGCTTCCAATCGATGATCTTCTTCGCTGCTTCCGCCATGTTCTGACCGTTGGCACCAAAAAGCTGCACGCCAACGGGACGTTGCTCGTCGGAGAATTCGGTATACTTGCGAGTGCGATCATCACGACGAATGATTCCTTCCGCCGAAACAAACTCTGTCACCATGACATCCGCGCCTAACTCTTTGCACAGTGAACGGAAGACCACATCTGTCACTCCCGCCATCGGCGCGAGGTAGAGAGGAAACCGACCGTCCTGAAACCAGGGCAACATGCGGCGAAGATAAGGGCGTTAAGCGCCTTTGGCTAGGCGCTGATTGTACTGGATTGACTTGCGGAAATAGTTAATCCGCCCGACAAGATCCATGTGCTTCTGAGTGGCTTTGCGCAGACCAGGGGTGCCGGTGGGATTCGCACTCAGGTAGAGGCCGATCTTCGACTGCAGATCACTCCGCTCGCGCTCGTACGCGCCAAGCTTGGCCATGCAATCGGCAAGACGTTTAGAATTCTCTCCGATCTTCTGGGAGATCTTGGCTGTCTTTTGGCCGATCTCAGTGCGCTTAGCATGGATGGCTTCGTCGACTTGGAGAAGACGAGTTTCCACAGACTCGATCTGTTCGTTCCGACTGATCGTGAGATCTTTGCGCTCGTTGAACTGCTCGCGCAGTCCCTTCAGAACCCCCTGAATGTTTTCCAAGTCTTCATCGCTACCGTTCTGCTCCTTTAAAACTTTGTATTTCACCTTGTGCCCATCGAAACGCCGCCGAATCTCGGCCGCCTCTTCGCGAATTTCTTCGATCTCCAAGAGATACTGGTCCACGTCTTCAGCGACCTCATTGCGCTGCTCGACCAACTGATCTATTTCCTCATGAAGATCTTCAGTGAGGTCAAAGATCTCATCCTCAAGCCCTTCGTTCTCATCAGTCAGGCGCTCAATTTCATTCTCCAACTCTTGTTCCTGGCCTTCAATGTTCCGTAGCTGCCAGAACTCACCGGTCAATTCATCTACGTCATCGGCCTCTCGCCACGCAACCCGCCCAAGAAGATCTTCGGCCTCTTTGAGGACCTGAAGCTCCTTGTTAGCGACTTCCCAGCGCTTTTTGACCCGTTTGATCCCAAACTGCCAAAGCACGCGCCGGTACACATAACCGAAGGCATTCATATTTGCTTCTAGTTAATTATACAGACTTCAGAAAATTCAAGGTTTGAGAAGGAATTGCGCGGGCGGCCCGCAGTAACACCTCGATCTCGAGATCTATCAACTCAATTAAATCGTCGGCACTCTACTCATCTTCTCCAGCCTGCAAGCTGGCCACCACGCTGAAATCTTCCAAAGTCGTCGTATCACCAGAAATGGCTCCACTGCCTGAGCAAATCTCTTTGAGCAAGCGACGCATGATCTTGCCAGAACGCGTCTTAGGCAGTGCCTCTGTAAAGCGAATCACATCGGGTTTAGCAATGGCTCCAATGACCTTGCCCACGTGGGCACGTAGCGTATCACGCAACTCCGGACCGGCATCATAACCTTCCTTCAGAGTAACGAAGGCGACAACTCCCTGCCCTTTGATCTCATCGGGGCGCCCCACCGCGGCAGCCTCAGCCACACTTTCATGGCTCACGAGCGCACTCTCAATCTCTGCCGTTCCAAGACGATGCCCGGATACATTCAGCACGTCGTCCAATCGCCCAACGATCCAGAAATAGCCGTCTTCATCACGACGAGCCCCATCACCAGCAAGATAGATCCCCTCATACTCACCCCAGTAGGTTTCCTTGTAGCGCTCCTCATCCCCATAAATCGTCCGTAGCATCGACGGCCACGGCTTCCGAATCACGAGCTTGCCTCCTTCATTGGGTCCCACCTCATTGCCCTCTTCGTCCAAGATGGCCGCATCCACGCCGAAGAAAGGAAGCGTCGCGGTGCCTGGCTTGGTCGGAGTCGCTCCAGGCAGAGGCGTAAGCATGATCGCACCTGTTTCCGTCTGCCACCAGGTATCGACAATTGGGCAACGTCCCCCACCAATCTTCTCGTGATACCACATCCACGCTTCTGGATTGATCGGTTCACCCACAGTCCCTAACAATCGCAGCGAAGAAAGATCGTGTTTGTCCACATGCTCATCTCCCCATTTTATAAAAGCACGAATCGCCGTCGGCGCGGTATAAAGAATGGTTGCGCGATGCTTCTCCACAAGCTGCCAGAATCGATCTGGCTCTGGCCAGTTCGGGGCGCCCTCATACATCAGAATCGTCGCGCCGTTCGCGAGAGGCCCATAGACAATGTAACTGTGGCCGGTGATCCAACCGACATCGGCCGTGCACCAGTAAACATCATCCTCGCGCAGATCGAATATATATTTGCTAGTAGTGTAAGTGCCGGTCAAATAGCCTCCGCTCGTATGCATGATCCCCTTGGGCTTCCCCGTAGAACCGCTCGTATAGAGAATAAAGAGGGGGTGCTCACTATCAAAAGCTTCTGCCGGGCAATCTGTCGAGACATCAGCCACCACATCGTGCCACCAGACATCCCGCCCCTCGACCATCGTCACCTCGTTCTTGGTGCGCTCTAGGACGATCACTTTCTGAATCGTTTCGACCTTGGTTAGAGCCTCATCAACGTTTGCTTTAAGAGCAACGACACCACCGCGGCGGAAACCACCATCCGCCGTGATCACGGCGGTTGCCCCACTATCTTCGATACGATCCTTGATACTCTCGGCGCTGAATCCACCGAACACCACCGAATGCACCGCGCCAATACGAGCGCACGCTAACATCGCAATAGCAGCCTCAGGCACCATTGGCATGTAGATGATCACACGGTCACCGACTTTCACACCATTCGCTTTAAGTGCATTGGCAAAACGGCAGACCTCTTTATGAAGTTCTTGATAGGTCAGGGTGCGCACCTCACCCGGCTCGCCTTCCCAAATAATAGCTTTCTTGTCCTTGCGCGCACCTTGCAAATGATGGTCCACGCAGCTCTCGCTGACATTCAACTTGCCGCCCACAAACCACTTGGCGAAGGGGGCGTCCCATTCCAACACGGTGTCCCATTTCTTTTGCCAATGCAGTTCGCTGGCCTCTGCTGCCCAGAAGGCTTCCGGATCGGCAATAGACTGATCGTAGAGTTCCTTGTAGCGCTTCATACTGGGGATGCGCGCCTGCTTGGCAAAGGCCTCTGCGGGAGGGAACTTGCGATCTTCGTTGAGGTGAGATTCGATCTTCGTGCTGTCAGCCATGAGAAATAGAAGGGATTTGTTAATGCTCGTCTACGCGATGCCCACCAGAATGGCAAGTCCGAGCCCCGTTCACCTCCACCAGAAACATGAAAACGTGTCTCGATTTCCAAACCGTGGCCGTCTGCTTCTGAATCGGTGATCTCCTACCCGTTTTCGTGAAGAATTGGATCGCAAGTCTAACGAGTCTTCAAAGCCCTCAATACCTGTTCTTGCCGCCCGCGAATATTTCATTAATCCAAATCGTGACTCTGTTTCCATACCGAGCGGAGAGCTAGCTTGTCACCATGATCGCCACACCGCACAAGACCCCAGCTTCATTGCCCAAGTCTCAGTCGAATAGCCATAGAAGCCCGAGCATCAGAGTGACGCCAAGGAGGGAACACGCAAATCGGACCCTGAAATTCATAGCGGCTTGACGATCGGGCCATGTCGCAAGCTATCGAAGGAATCCCCATGGAGCGCGGCTCCATCCCGCACCGGTTTTCTCTTTACTGAACGTCCGTTCTACCCGACATCGACAGTCTTATGGAGAACCGTATCGATGCCCTGTTTAGCCGCCTTCAGACTGAGGGTAAGAAGGCCTTCGTCGCCTATGTCGCCGCGGGCGATCCAGACCTGGAGCATTGCAAAGCGGTAATCAAAGGCTTGGCCGATGCTGGTGCCGATCTAATCGAACTCGGCGTCCCTTTCTCTGACCCTCTGGCTGACGGAATTGTGAATCAATTGGCAGCCCAGCGCGCCCTCGATGCCGGCACCACAACCGCGAAGGTCATTGACCTGATCCGAGACGTCCGAGCTGACGGCGTGGAAGCGCCCATCGTGCTCTTCACCTACCTGAACCCAATCTACACCTACGGATTCGAGGCTTTCCACAAGGACGCCTCTGCGGCAGGAGCTGACGGTATACTCAGTCTCGATTTGCCACCAGATGAGGAAGGCTGTCACCAGGAACTCGCTTATAACGAGGGACTTCGCCACATTAGGCTGATCGCACCGACGTCTCCTGAAAAGCGCATTGAATCGATCGCCAAGGCCGCCGAGGGCTTCATCTATTACGTGTCCCGTGAAGGCGTTACGGGCGTGCAAGACACGATGGAGGCTTCCATCGGAGGCCAGGTCGCCGCGATCAAGAAACACACGGATACTCCGGTCGTGGTCGGCTTTGGCATTTCTACTCCAGATCAAGCGAAGGCCGTGGCCGAAGAGGCCGATGGCGTGGTCGTCGGCAGCGCCATCGTAAAGATCGTTGCTGAAGAAGGAGCCACCCCAGCACTCGGTCAAAAGGTGTGCGACTTCGTGAAACCGCTTGTCGACGCGGTGAAGTCTGTTTAAGGAACTCTGAACTGCCCAAAGGCCATGTCATTGACATTCACAAAGATGAATGGGGCTGGGAATGATTTCGTGGTGCTCGATAACCGCGACGGAAGCCGGTCACTTTCCCACGCTCAAATCGCCCACCTCTGCGATCGTCATCGCGGCGTGGGCGCTGACGGACTCATGTTAGTAGAACCTCCAGAGAATGGTGCCACGGCCCGCATGCGGTATTACAACGCCGATGGCGGTGAAGCGGAAATGTGCGGCAACGGCGCGCGCTGCTTCGCCAAGTTCCTCAATCGCTTGCATGACGACGCGTTGACTGACCTTAGTTTTGAAACGGTCGCGGGCGTGATCGGTGCGACCTTCCCCGGCAGCAACGGCGATGTGTGTGTGCAACTCAGCGATCCGTTTGACCTGAAACTCGGCCAAGAACTTGCCCTAGCAGACGGCCTGAATCACCAAGTGCATTCGTTCAACACAGGCGTCCCCCATGCCGTGGTCTTTGGCAACGCCATCGATGCCGTCGACATCGTCCCCCAAGGAGCCAGCGTACGCCATCACGAAGCCTTCGCGCCAAAGGGCACCAACGCCAACTTCGCCGAGGTGCTAGATCCGCAAAGCCTCCGCATCCGTACCTACGAACGCGGTGTCGAAGACGAGACCCTCGCTTGCGGCACCGGCATGGCGGCCTGCGCCTTGCTCCACGCTGAACTCACCGGTGCGACCTCGCCCATTTCAGTGAAAGTTGCTGGTGGCGATACCCTTTCCATAGGCTTCACCAAAGACAGTGGAGCCTATCAGAATGTCACTCTCACGGGACCGGCGGACTTCGTGTTCGAAGGCACCCTCACCCTACCCGTATAACAAAGAAAGAAAGTAAGACGCATGTTCGAAGGAGCCCACACTGCCCTCATCACCCCGTTTGAAAACGGGAACCGAAACCTCGACGAAGCCGCTTTGCGAGCACTCGTGGAGAAACAAGTGGCAGCTGGCATCTCGGGACTCGTCCCCGTCGGCACTACCGGAGAATCTCCCACCGTGTCCCACGATGAACATCAGCGCGTGATCGAAGTCACCATCGAAGCCGCGAACAAGCGATGCATGGTCACGGCTGGTACGGGGTCGAATTCCACACGCGAAGCCATTGCCATGACACAAGCAGCTGAGAAGGCTGGTGCCGATGCGGCTTTGCATGTCGCGCCCTATTACAACAAGCCCTCACAAGAAGGCCTCTATCAGCATTTCAAAGCTATTGCCGAAGCCACGTCCTTGCCCATCATGCTCTACAGCATTCCAGGACGTTGCGGCATTGCCATTGATGTCGATACCGTGGCTCGATTACATGACGTTTGCCCTAACATCCGCGCGATGAAAGAAGCAGGAGGGAATCCCGAGCGCGTGAGTCAACTCAAAGCGGCAACTCCCAACACCTTTGATATTCTCTCGGGCGATGACTCGCTCACGATCCCCTTCATGTCAGTCGGGGCCGTCGGTGTGGTCAGTGTCGCTGGCAATCTCATTCCTCAGGCCATGGCTGACATGGTCAAGGCTGCCAACGAGGGGCGCTGGACCGACGCTCTGGCCATTCACGAGGAGTATTACCCGCTCTTTAAGAGCTTCCTCAAGCTAGATACCAACCCAGTTCCAATCAAAGCCGCAATGCACCTCGCCGGTCAGTGCGGCCCAGATCTACGCCTACCAATGGTCGCCCTTTCTGAAGACAAGACTGCTCAGCTTCGTAGGACACTCACAGAACTCGACCTGCTTCCTGTATGAGTGATTCCCACATCAACTTGTTAGTCACCGGCGCCCTGGGTCGCATGGGCAAAGCGGTCATCGATTGCTCAGCCAATGATGATGCGATCAAGATTGTTCACCAGATCGACGTTGGCGATTCCCTCCTCGCCGTTCTGCCAGACTGCAACACCGTGATAGACTTCAGCTTCCATGCCTTCACAGCTGAGCTACTTCGTGCTTGTGTGGATCTCGAGAAACGCGTCGTCATCGGCACCACAGGGCACTCTGACGACGAGGTGAAACTGATTGAAGAGGCCTCCAAGATGATCCCTATCGTCTTCGCCCCGAACTACAGCGTAGGCGTCAACCTCCTCTTCTGGATGAGCGGCAAAGCGTCAGAGATACTCGGTGAAAACTTCGATATCGAAGTGATGGAAATGCACCACCGACTGAAAAAAGACGCCCCTAGCGGAACCGCCAAGCGACTGGCAGAGATTCTCGCCGAATCACGTGGACTCACTTATAACGAGCACGCCCAGCACGGCCGCGAAGGCATCATCGGCGAACGCCCGAAGAACGAGATTGGCGTTCACGCCCTGCGCGGAGGTGATGTCGTAGGCGATCACACCGTGACCTATGCAGCCGTCGGTGAACGTGTTGAACTTTCCCACAAAGCCTCTAGCCGCGACACCTTTGCCAACGGTGCCATTCGAGCTTCGAAATGGCTTCAAGACAAGCCTGCTGGTCTCTACGACATGCAGGACGTCTTAGAACTTAAGTAGCAGTCCCAAGGTGCCATCGGCATCCTAACGGTGTCCGTGGACTAGAAGCCCACTCTACTGTATTCCATGCACGTCAACGACACCTGGTGTGCCCTTGCCCTCGGCTCCAACCTCGGAGCCCGCCATGCGCTCATTGAAAGCGCAATCCAAGCACTTTCAGAAATCGAGAAGCTAACCAATCTCGAAAGCGCCCCTCTTTACGAAACCGAACCCGTCGATTGCCCAGCAGGCTCCCCCAACTTTCTCAACACGATCATCCAAGCACGTTACACGGGAGACATCTATAATCTCCTCGATCAGACCCAAGCCATCGAGCATCAACTCGGCCGTCAGCGTAAAGGGATCCACAACGAGGCTCGCATCATTGACATCGATCTCGTCCTCATCGACGGCATCACCGTTGAGACCGATCGCCTTATTCTCCCTCACCCCCGTATGCATGAGCGTTTATTCGTGCTGAAACCGCTGGCCGATCTCCAACCAGAGTTGATCCTTCCCAATGGAAAACCCATCCAGGAAGCGGTTCATGAACAACAGCACTAACGACAAAGCAGCAGGCATTCATACACACGCTACTGTTAGGGAAAGAAACATGTCCTAAATCTTTATGAACGACGTTGGGCTAGAACATCCCTTAGCCCTGGGTCTGCGGCAGGAACAATTTCAGTCTGAAAGACTGACTCATAAAAGACCAAGTCCCAAGCCCTTCAATCCCACACCTACCGTCCGTCGAACTCTATCTGGCACTTTGCAAGGATCTTGCGATATTATCCTGAAAAGACTCATCCTTGTGGTGCTCTCCTTCTTTCTCGATGTAGGCGATCAATCATTTCAACTGTGAGGGCACTACAGAGAAGGCTCCATAACCATGCTGCCAATAGAAGGGCTGATAGCGCTCGTCCTGCTCCTTGATCCATTTCGATGAACTCTTCAATGAGTTTGCTCACGGAAAGTTTACACCGTCGAAACGACGGGCTTCGGCGGTGAGGCCTCGACAAACCCTCGCGAGGCAGGCATGCATCAAGGCTCGAGTAGAACGATCCAAATAGAGTTGCCAATCCTTCTTGATGAAAACTAAATGCAAGATGATTCGACTCAGAAACTGCGCCATAAACTGATGGTCACCTGTCGGAATCTAAAACCGAAGTTGGGCGATATGGCTTATGCCTTCAAGCTGCCCGAAATATTTCAACAGTCCCTGGACGTTGCCCTTGGAACTGTTGATTGAGCCCGTTGGGATCCTTTGTTGGCTGCGTTCAATCCTAGAGCGCTGCCCTATATGCCCTGTGCCTTCACCGTCGATGCCATCAAGGCTCTTGAACTAGAGGGTCCACTTTCATAGCGTGTCTTCATGAGACTCGCTTTGTTCCTCTTCTTCTGGCTGCTTTTCACAGCCTCTGGGCAGCAGCCCCTAACCAAATCCTTGCCGCCTCGGATCGCCAAGACCGTGCGTGAGGTCCTCGATAAGCCCTATGCCGACACCCAAAACCCTCGTCAGCGGCTCGATCTCATTCTCCCTAGCAAACCCGCATCAAAAGCCATACCCGCCATCGTCTTCATCCACGGCGGTGCCTGGCGGCAAGGCAACAAGCGCAGTGGTCGCAGATTGCTCACGCCTTTCGTCGAGTCCGGAAGGTATGTGGGTGTCAGTGTCGGCTATCGCCTGAGCCAGGAAGCTCGTTGGCCTGCCCAGATCCACGATTGCAAAGCAGCCATCCGTTGGATTCGAGCAAACGCAAAAGCTTATGGCATCGACCCAAAAAAGATTGCCGTATGGGGAACCTCGGCCGGCGGCCACCTCGTCTCTATGTTAGGTGTCTCCGAAAACATTGAAGACCTGGAAGGTGCGTTAGGCAAACACACCAATGAAAGCAGCCGTGTAACCTGTGTAGCCAATTACTTCGGGCCTTCTGCATTGCTAACTATGGACGACTTTCCTAGCAGCATCACCCACAACTCGTCTGACTCTCCAGAATCTCAGCTCATCGGGGGTCCGATTCAAGAGCACAAGGAGAAGAGCCAAAACGCCTCGCCTATCACCCACGTGACCAAGGACGACGCTCCGTTCCTCCACGTTCACGGAGATCAGGACAAGCTCGTTCCATTCAATCAATCTCAAGTCCTTGATGCCGCCTTGGATAAGGCAGGCGTTCCATCCCTGCTCATCACCATGAGAGACAGAGGCCATGGCGGGTTCAATAGCCCCGAACTCGACACCCTACTTCAGCGCTTCTTCGGCTTGTATCTCTACGACCAATCCTTTTCCCTTGAAGAACAAACCCTCGCACCAACTCCAGCCCGATGAATCGAATCCTAGCTTTTCTCATCGCAATGCTTCTCAGTAGCACTGTCGCCCCCATCGTCTCGGAGATCGTGGCTGACAATGATACAGGCCTCCAAGATGAGGACGATTCCTTTGTCGATTGGGTAGAACTGCACAATCCAAACGATGCTCCATTCGACTTGAAAGACCATTTCCTGACAGACGATCCCACAGGCAAACCAGACCGTTGGACCTTTCCTACCATCAGTCTTTAGCCCGGTGGCTACCTAGTTGTTTACGCATCAGGAAAGAATCGACGCGATCCCACAGCCAATCTTCACACGAACTTTAAACTCACCTCTGGTGGGGAAGCCGTGGCTCTTGTCGCTCCCGATGGCGCCGACATCATCACCAGCATGACGTTTCCTCCTCTGGAGACAGATCATCGTTATGTCTTAGCGGACGGTGCCTACGCCGTCTCTAACGATCCGACTCCCGGCAAAACCAATGCAACCAACGTGGTCACCTTCTCAATCAAAGGCCAAGCTTTTACTGATAAGATCGTGGTCGAAATTTCATCCCCGGCCGGCGGGAGTATCCGTTACACCACAGATGGCAAACGTCCTTCTTTATTCAATGGAACAAACTATAGCGGACCAATCACCCTCACTAAGACCGCCCTCCTAACCGCAAGTGCTACAGGTGGTCCCTTCACGACGGAGGCCTTCATTCAAATAGCCCCTGAGCTGGAAAATCGCACCTCTGACATTCCTCTCGTCATCGCAATCGCAGATTGGCGACTGAGCCAAACCAATCAGCGAGAGATGACCTTTGCCGTGATCGAACCAGGCACAGATGGTCGTGCCCATCTTGTCAGTGAATTTCAGATCAGCACCCGTGGCCGCATTCGCACCCGCGGAGAGACGTCGAACAGCTTTCCCCAAAAGCCACTGCGCGTGGAGTTCTGGGACGTCAATGGCGACGATCGCCCGCTCTCACCTCTCGGCATGCCAGGCGAGGCGGATTGGGTGCTGAACGCACGCTATGATTTTGACCGCACGCTCTTGCACAATGCGTGGATCTATGAGTTAGGCCAATGGGCACCACGAACCCGTTTTGTCGAACTTTACCTCAGCGAAAGCTGAGGAGCCCATCAGCGAGACGAATTACAACGGCATCTACATTTTGTAAGCGGGCTATCAGGTGCCCCACTGGTTTTGTGAGGGATGGCACGGGATCTGCCTTGGGCCGGTGCTTTTACGCGGCCGCTTGGTGCTGATCTTGTTTCTCGG
>Ga0222717_10001221_pt1 | contig 21316 bp, 15 predicted proteins | sample C33_18DmetaG_FD_165053 | JGI IMG/M metagenome (GOLD analysis project Ga0222717, IMG submission 165053) | Estuarine water microbial communities from San Francisco Bay, California, United States - C33_18D | ecosystem: Environmental > Aquatic > Marine > Unclassified | place: USA: California...
TGAGGGCTGAGGGCTGAGAGCTGAGAGCTGAGGGCTGAGAGGAGAGGCGATCTTCGCTATTCGATTCTGGACTCTAAGTCTTAGGTCTCAGATATAGCTCTCAGGTTCCCATTAGCGCTAGCGAATCGCTGGTCCACCCCAGTTAAGTTTGTCGCGGACGATAGCGAAGTGTGAATGATCGGGGTTTTGCATCAGACGAAATTTCTTTTCAGCGACAGTGACTTGGATTGGGAAATTGCTGTTGGAATTGAAGTGTACGCGGCCGTCGATTGTGATACGCGGGCAGGGGCCGGTCTCGCCGTTCTGAATTTTAATACGAGTCGAATGATCAAAGATGACTGAGCGATTGCCAAAAGTGTGTGGGCAGATCGGAGTCATTGCGATGGCGCTGACCTCAGGGCTGATGATTGGTCCACCGGCAGAGAGATTGTAGGCAGTGGATCCAGTTGGAGTTGAGAAAACCAAGCCGTCACAATGATACTCTGACACGGGGTTGTCATTCGCAGAGACGCACAGGCGAATCAGCCCACTGCCTTGCGTTTCTTTGATCACGATATCATTGAGCCCGAAGATGCACTCGCCCTTGTGGTTCGTGCAGCGAAGCACTGAACGCTCAGCGATCGAGTAGTTACCCTGTATTAGTTGCGGTAAATCGCGAGCGGCTTCCGCTTCCGTAAAGGTCGCGAGAAATCCAAGCTTGCCAAGATTGATGCCAAGCACTGCAGAGCCCGACTCTAGTGCAGCTTCGAGCACACCGAGAAGGGTGCCATCACCACCGATCGCACAGCAAAGATCTTGACCAATCAATGCGGCTGGCGGGAGAGGGTAGTCGTCCGTGATATGTGTCGCTACTCCTTGGCGCTCGACCTGTGCAGCTAAACTTTGCGCAGCAGCAGCAGCTCCGGACTTGGATGAATTGACAGCAAATGTGATAGATTGAATCGATTTCATGGATACTTTAACGAGTGTGTGCTGGATTTTGAGCTAAATCAATTCGGGATTACAAGGCATGTGGCGATTCAATCAAATTGCCGTCTGCTTTTTATTTTAATTATTATTAAGTAATTTTTATATTTTTTATTGTGTGTACGTATCAGGAAATTAATTTTGATTATAAAATGATATAGTAGTGATAATTTATTGATATTTAATTGAGCCTATAGTTGTTTGAATTGGGTAGGTTTTTACTGCTAATCAGTATAATAAATAATTAATACTAATATTTTAAGTATTTAATGTATGTCTGCACTAGCCATTTTTTTAAGTCTTAATAATTTAAATATTAGTAATAATTAGTTAGTATATAGGTGATAAATGAGGTAATAACTAGGAAATTTTAATTTTGATATATATTATAATTAAATTTAAAAAATAATACTTTTTAAGTAGCTGATATATAGTCAATTAAATATAGTAATAGTGATAAATAGGGTAATAATATTTATGTATTAAATTGATTTGTAATTAATAATTTGTTAATAAAAAATGCTTTTTAATGACTGCATAATGGATTAAAAAAGGTCCACAAATAAAGCTTTTAGTATTTAGGGTTACTGATATGTTTATAATTATTATTTGATATACTAGTGATAAATAAATAATAATATGTTAATAATTAAGTACTTAATAAATACTTATTAGTGAACTAACTTTTTCGGCTGAAATATTTTTACTTTACTTGCATTAGTAATTTTATTTTAATAGCAAATATAGTGATAAATAAATAATATTATTACTAATATATTAGTGATTATATATTAGTATTAAAATGATTTATTAATGATTATATATTAATATGATAATGATAATTTAAAATCGGATGCAGATAAATGAACAGCATTGTGAGTGCTCCCCATGGCGGATTTGCTAGGCTTTTGTCGTTTGTTCATTGGTTGGCATTGACTATGCGGATGCCATTAAAGCCACTGGAAAAATTCGAAGCTTTGTTCTGCTGGATAGGTCCCTTTGGTCGTTGGTGGCAGTTCTATATAGCCATCACTGTGTAAGATTCGTACCAGATCACCGGAATTTTGTGCAGGGTTGCTGCGTGCGGTGTTGTTGGCTCCGAGTTGTACGGGTAAAAAGACGGTGATATCGTCGCGCGTTTTAATTGGATCAACTAACTGTACAGTATGTGCGGAGTGCTTTGGGGGTGCGCCCATGGCGTGTTCGATTGCGGGTATCACATAGTGATGAAGGGCGACGAGCGTTGATAGCGGATTACCTGGGAGGGTGAAGACGGCGCACTCTGGAGAGCTCCAAAATCCAAAGGGCTTGCTAGGCTTTTGCTTTACGCCGTGGAAGTGATTGACCAAGCCCAGCTCATCAAGCGCAGTAGGTATATAATCTTTCTTTCCCATGGAAATGCCACCACTGATAATTACAAAAGTGTTGGAGCGGATGAGTTCGGCTAGCTTGATTTTGGAGATTGTAATATCGTCGGGCAGATGGGTGCGAGTCTTGGCGCTGAGTTTTGCGTTGCTGAGGGCAGTCTCGATGGAAAGATCATTAGAGCGGCGGATCTGGTAAGGTGCGGGTGTTACGTCGACATCCACTAGCTCGTCGCCGGTGCTGACGATGGCGATGGCGGGAATTTTGCTGACTTGTAATTGGGAGTACCCGCAGGTGGCGGCGATTGCAATTTCGCGAGCGCCGAGCCGGGTCTTTTCATTGAGTAAGGTCTCATTGGCTGGGTGGTCACTTCCAGCAGGGTGAATGCAACTACCGCTAACATGCTCGGTGGGCTTAAGCAGGCGAATGCGACCATCGGTAAGCAACTCGGTTGTTTCGTAGGGCACGATGCAATCAGCGCCGCTTGGCACAACGGCCCCCGTCATTATTTCAGCGCAACTGCCAAGGTTGTCGTTAAGCACTTGAGCAGGGCTGCCAGCGGATATATGCGCGCAGATACTGAAGGTGTTAGTCAAAGTGATCTCAGCCGCGCGGATTGCGTAGCCGTCCATCATCGAGCGGTTGAATGGTGGCAGCGGTCGATCGGCTTTGACTGTTTCTTGCAGGATACGCCCGGCACATTCATCAATGGGGCACGCGATCGCGGGAATAGGGGGCAGGTGTGCGAGAATGAATCGGCGTGCTTCACATGGGCTGATGAGTGCTTTCATAAGTATATTGTAGAATTCTATTTGCGAAGGTCGCTCCTGCGCGATCGCAGGCTATGTCATCACAGTAGTAGTGCTGAATGTTTTATTGGATTGTGCGACTTCGCAAGCTCAGCTCCCATGATTATTTAAAATCAGTCTTGGAGTTCTTTCCGTGGTGCCATTTAAAGATCATATGGTTTTAGATAAGTATGCTCGTGGCATAAGCGATTTGCGGATTTCCTTAACGGATCGTTGCAACCTGCGTTGTACCTATTGCATGCCAAAGGAAATTTTTGGAAAGGATTACCAGTTTCTGCGCAAGAATGAGTGGCTGCGTTTTACGGAGTTGGACGATTTGGTGGAGGCCTTCGTCCAACTTGGGGTGCGCAAAGTACGTTTGACGGGCGGCGAGCCACTCCTGCGACCTGGTCTAGTTAAGTATATTCATGGCTTTCACCGCTTCCCACAGATTGAAGACTTGGCGATCACTACCAATGGACTGCGCTTAGCGGAGAAAGCTGCGGAGTTAAAAGAAGCAGGGCTAAATCGAGTGACGGTAAGCCTGGATGCGTTGGAGCCAGAGCTGTGTGGTACGATTAATGGCCGAGGCATCAAGCCTGAGCTTATTTTGGCGGGAATCGATGCGGCACTTGGCGTTGGGCTCGGAGTGAAGGTCAACATGGTGGTGGAGCGCGGGGTGAACTGCGGAGAGATTCTACCGATGGCGCGTAAGTTTAAGAAGATGGGAGTCACTTTGCGTTTTATCGAGTTTATGGATGTCGGTAATTGCAACGGCTGGAATCAGGAACGCGTCGTCAGTGGTCGTGAGATATTGCAGCAGATCGAACAGGAATTTGCGGTTGAACCAGTGGACCTCACGTCGAATAACGAAGTGGCGAAACGTTATCGTTATGCAGATGATACGGCGGAGTTCGGCTTGATCACGTCAGTGACTCAACCATTTTGCGGAGGCTGCACGCGTGCGCGCATTTCAGCAGATGGCAAGTTATATACTTGTTTGTTTGCGAGCGAGGGGATGGACCTAAAAGCTTTTATGCGATCAGACGACTATTCAAAGGCGGATTTATTGGCCCGGCTTATGAAGCACTGGGGGGCGCGCGATGATAACTATTCGGAAGTGCGCTCGATGCAGCAGACGACTAAGTCGAAGATTGAGATGTCCTACATTGGCGGCTAGCTGAGAAGGACCAAACTGATCGTTGCCGACAGCGCGTGCTCGTTTCTGCTGAAAAGAAAGCGGGCCTGTTACTTACGACTGTCCGGTCGGCATGGTGTGGGCCACCGATTCACAGATACCCAGGAAGGTCTCTTCTGTGATCGAGAGTTTCTTTTCATTGGCGTAACAGATGCCCCATTCACGGTGTATACGATGGCGACCGACCTGAATACGTGCTAAGCTACCACGATTGACTTCGTTTTCTACAACCCATGAAGCTAAAAAGCTGACCCCGTAATTAATCGCGATCAGTTCTTTGATCGCTTCCATACTGCCGAGCTCGATGTAGTTTTGCAGGGCGAGTTTGCTTTGACGGAAAAATTGCTCAATCAGACCGAACGTGTGACTACTCTTATTGTATAAAACAAGACGTTCTTTGGCAATTTGTTCCATTTTTACACTGCCTTGTTGAGCAAAAACGTGAATCGGAGAGGTGACTAAAACCAGCTCATCCGAAAAAAGTGGTTTGATCGTGACGTCTTTTGCGTTACCCGGGTCGACCACAATCGCTAAATCAATCTCATGGCGACGGATCATTCCAAGTAGGGCAGGGGTGTCAGCGGGAACGATGCTTAGAATGCAATCGGGGAAGCATTCGTTGAACTCTCTCAGCACGTTCGGTAGGATGCATTGGCAGGCAGTGGTACTGGCGCCGATGCGTAGCTTGCCACGGCCTAGGTTGGCTCTGTCCTGGATCCTGCCACGTGCACTTTCCATCTGATTCAGAATAGCTTGTGCATCTCGGTACAGCTCTTCACCGTCATCTGTGATATGAATTTTTCGGCCAGTTCGAGTGACCAGTTGGCAGCGCAAGTCTTCTTCAAGATTCTTCACGGAGTGGCTGATCGCTGATTGTGTGAGATTTAATTCGCGAGCGGTTTCAGTGAAGCTACCCGTTTGCACGAGCGTGCAAAATGCGAGTAGCTGGCGACTGTCGATGGTTTCTATCATGAATGGAATTCATTAAATTAATGACTGCATTTATTTGGCTTATTTCTGGTTTGGGCATGGTCAATGCTAAAACCGTACTTAAATGAAAACATCAGAACCTGATTTCTCAATTCGAACAAAACAAACTCCGGCCATTCGGCTGGGCTACGTTCGTTTATTAGATGCGGCTCCGCTTATTGTAGCCAAAGAAAAGGGTTTATTTCGCGACGCCGACCTGGATGTCGAGCTAACTCGAGAAGTCGGCTGGGCGACGATTCGCGATAAACTCGCCTTTGGTCATTTAGATGTGACCCAAGCATTGAGCCCATTGCCCTTCGTGATGCAGATGGGTATTGGTGTGACCCCTACAAAAGTGTTTTCGAGTATGGTGCTGAGCTGTAATGGTAATGCGATCACGCTCTCTACTAAACTCCGTGAAGAGGGAGTCGAAGATGGTGAAAGTTTGCGGCGTTATATCAAGAGAGGTTACCGGCCCCGGAAGCTTGTACTGGGAGTGGTTTCATTATACTCATCGCATCACTTCATGCTCTGCCGCTGGCTAGAGTCGCACCAGCTTGATCCGAAAGAAGATGTAATTATCGCAGTACTGCCGCCTGAGCAGGTGTTTCGAAATTTAGTTGCAGGAAATATCGATGGCTTTTGTGTCGGAGAACCGTGGAATTCGATGGCAGTGGAAGCATGCGAGGGCTGGTGCCCTGCGACTAGTGAGCAAATTGCGAGTGGTTATCCGGAAAAAGTACTAGCGACAACCGAGCGTTTTTATAATTATCGACCGGATGAATATGTGCGTATGATCGAGGTACTACATGAGGCTTGTGCCTATTGTGAAACGGAGCAGCAGCATGATGAGATTCTTAGTGTTTTATCGCAGCCGAGATATTTAAATTGCACGCCGCAGATTGCAAAACACGCGTTCTCCTCACACTTTCCACTTGGGTTTGAGCGTGTCGCAGAAGGGCCATTTTTAAGTTTTCATGGTGCAGGAGTCAATCGGCCAGACCGTAAACGAGCAAAGATGATTTTGAATGACTTGATCCGATACTTACCGGCAGAAAAACCGCTGAGTATACCACGCACCTTAATTTCACAGGCCTACCGCGAAGATATTTATGACCAAGTGATGAGCTTGATAGCATCTTAAGAAAACTAAATAAAAACTAAAAATGATAGGGAAAAATAAATGAATAAATTACTAACAATATTATCGGTGTGTTCGTGCTCGGTTGCGATTACTAGCGCATTGCACGGGGAGTTGCTCGACTTGGAAAAAGATGAATTGAAGTTTGGCTTTATCAAGCTGACCGATTGTGCGCCAATTGTGATCGCCAAGGAAAAAGGCTACTTTGAGGAAGAGGGCTTGCAAGTGGATGTGACGGCGCAGCCAAACTGGAAACAGTTGTTGGATAATGTCATTAACGGTGAGCTTGATGGTGCGCATATGCTTTCTGGGCAGCCGATTGCAGCGACAATTGGTTTTGGTACAAAGGCTCATATCGTGACGGCATACACACTCGATCTAAATGGTAACGGCATTACAGTTTCTAATGATATCTGGAAGCAGATGCAGGAAAATGATCCTGCATTAGACACGGATACGCCGCCGCATCCTATTACCGCCGATGCATTGAAGCCGATCGTTGAAGCCGCCAAGGACGAGGGTCAACTATTGCCGATGGGAATGGTCTTCCCAGTCTCGACACATAACTATGAAATTCGCTATTGGTTAGCGGCAGCGGGTATTCATCCGGGAATGTATACATCCACCGATATTAAAGGATTCACTGGAGGAGATATCGAGCTATCAACAACACCGCCGCCGCAGATGCCAGCGACATTGGAATCTGGCAAGAACGTGGCTTACTGTGTGGGTGAGCCTTGGAATCAGCAAGCTGTTGCTAAGGGCATTGGTGTCCCTGTGGTCACCAATTATGACATCTGGAAGAATAATCCTGAGAAAGTTTTTGGTGTGACCAAAAAGTGGGCTGAAGAAAATCCAAACACCCACATCGCGGTAGTAAAAGCATTGATCCGTGCGGGTAAGTGGCTGGACGCGACGGATGCCGATGGTAATTTACTCAACCGCGAGGAGGCCTGCCGTATTCTCTCGCAAAAGAATTACGTTGGTGCGGACTACGATGTGCTTAAGGCATCCATGACTGGTTACTTTTATTTTCAGAAGAGCGATAAGCGCGCGATGCCTGATTTTAATGTCTTCTTCAAGTATCACTCTACCTATCCGTGGTATTCCGATGGTGTTTGGTTTCTGACGCAGATGCGCCGGTGGGGGCAAATCACTGAGACTAAGACTGCTGAGTGGTATGCGGAAACGGCCAGATCAGTCTATCAACCCGCAGTGTATCTCGATGCTGCAAAGCACTTACTCGAAGAAGGGTATATCGACGCGAGCGACATCCCTTGGGAGACCGATGGCTACAAGGAACCCAGCAGTGATTTTATTGATGGTATCACTTACGATGGTAGAGACCCAATTGGCTATCTAAACGCTCATATTATTGGTAACAAAGATTAATACCATTGCATGTGGGGCAAGCAGTCTGGTTGGCTTGCCTCACTCACTCGTTCCCTTTCGTCAGCGGAAGGGAACTTTGAGGTGAAGCTGCTCGCTTATACTTTCACTCATTTATTTTTAAAATTAATTACCATGGCTGAGAATAACTCAGATAAAATTAAATACCGGATCATACGGTTTCTCGATGTGACGGGCTTCACTGTATTTGATCCCATCGTTCGCTTGTGCTTTGGTGAAGAGCCGAAAAAACAAGTTGAATCGATCTTCAAATTCTTAGTCATCCCGATTTTCTTTGTATGCTGTTGCTTGTGGGCTTGGTGGACAATTGCTCCAAACCACAAAACCAAGTCGGGAGAAGTGCCAACCCCGGATGCGGTTTATGATTCGGCGATGATTAATCATATATTCAGTGAGCGCGAGCGGATGAAAGAAACAGATTTCTTACTCGTTGGTGAAGCGCGCGAGGCAACACTTGCAGCAGTTCAGGCTGATATTGTCGCTCAACAAGCGGTGCTGGATCAGCTTAAAGTCACGTTGCTTCGGCATGAGCAGGATTACAATCAGTTACTCGCGGCTCGCCTGGCTCCGTTGCAGGATGAGTTGGATGCGCTCAAAGCAACCAACCAGAAAACTGCGGCTAAAAATAAGGCATTAGTGGTTGCCACGGCTGAAGCGCTCGAAGCTGGTACCATAAGTTCGGATGAGCTACTTACAGCGATTCGGCAGGAATCATCAGCCAAGGATTTTGGTCGTGCGGCTGAATCTGTTATTAAGGATCAGATTGATGCGATTCGCTCTGATAAGTATAAACCATTACAAGAGGCTCGCCTAGATGTAAATGCAGTTGCGGATAAAGTTCAGTTTTTGAATAAGCGGGTCGACTTCCTGTCGAAATCGAATCGCAGCATGAAAGTCGCCACAGCTGAAGCGAAGCTAGAGTCGAGTCGCGTCAAGCTATCGGATGCGACATCTGCAAAAGAGGCATTGTATGAGGCCAAGAAAGTCGTGCGCGGAGAAGACTCGATCGAGCGCCTTGAGAAGCAGCAGTATGCTTCAGCCATGACGGTATATCTTCAGGTCAAGCGCAGTCTCTTTACGGTATTCATTGGATTTATTGTGGCAGCGATGATTGCGATACCTGTTGGTATTTTGTGTGGCTTGAGCCCAATCGCGATGGCCTGTTTGACGCCTTTGATTTCAATCTTCAAGCCAGTCTCACCAGTGGTTTGGCTGTTGATTTTTCAAATTGTAGTGGGCGCATTTTTTCCAGATCCTGAATCGCACCCCTTCTTCTTGTTTTTTAATAGTCTGCCGCTCATTGGTGGCCTAGGGGTGAACCCAGCCTTGATTTTTTCGGCATGCACGGTCGCGATGTGTGCGGTTTGGCCAGCGCTGGTGAATACCGCGCTAGGGGTCTCTTCGATCGATAAGGACCATATGAATGTGGCACGGGTATTGCGCCTGAATTTTTGGGAGCGGTTGACAAAAATCATTATCCCATCTGCTATGCCCCTTGTTTTCGCAGGGTTACGTATTTCGCTCGGTGTCGGGTGGATGGTGCTGATCGCGGCCGAGGCGCTCTCGTCTTCAGATGGGTTGGGTAAGTTTGTATGGGACGAGTATCAAAATGGTTCATCGTTCTCATTCGCTAATATTATCTATGCCTGTTTTGTTGTCGGAATCATCGGATTCTTCTTGGATCGCATGATGATCGTACTGCAGCGTTTCGTCTCATTTGATGATGGGAAGTCGTCGCTCTAATCCAGCCCGATTCTAAATTCCTAATTTAAAAACGATGTCTTATTTGGAAATAGCTAACGCGAGTGTGGGATTTGGTTCGTATGACAATCGCACTGAGGTGCTCACAGATGTGACACTCTCGGTCGAGGAAAATGAGTTTGTCGCCATCGTGGGATTCTCAGGTGCAGGTAAGTCCACTTTAATTTCGCTTTTGGCTGGTTTGATTCACCCGGATAAAGGCGAGATCCGTATCGGTGGCGAGGTGATCCAGGAACCCTCGCCACGCTTGGGGATTATGTTTCAGAACTACTCGCTACTGCCTTGGCTGTCTGTGTATGAAAATGTGGCTTTGGCGGTGAAGCAGGTATTTCCTCAATTCTCAAAAAGAGAATTACGCGCGCATGTGGAGAAGTATTTAGCGATGGTCAGTCTGACCCCAGCGCTTAACAAAAAGCCTGCTGAGCTCTCTGGGGGGATGCGGCAACGAGCCTCATTGGCGCGCACCTTAGCAATGCAGCCAGAAGTGCTGCTTCTAGATGAGCCCTTGTCGGCATTGGATGCGCTGACTCGGGCAGTGATTCAGGATGAGATCATTCGTATTTGGGAAGATGACAAACGTACCATTGTAATGATCACTAATGATGTGGATGAGGCGGTGTTAATGGCGGATCGTATCGTGCCGCTGACTTTGGGACCGAGAGCGACACTGGGTAGCGCATTTCCAGTTCAGCTGCCGCGCCCTCGAAATCGTACCAATTTAAATACCAATCGAGAGTTTAGACGGCTTCGCAATGATATCTCAAAATATATGGTTAATTTAAATGAAGAGGCTAAGGCCCGTAGTGAAAGCCAAGTGGTGGTCGATTTGCCAACCATGATGCCAGTGGACTTCTCGGCCTTACCATTGCAACCAGCGAAAGGCCGTCGCCGTGTATCACTCACTAAGGCTCTCAATCCTAAAACTTCCTTCTTTAAGTAAAATTTTTATGAGAAACGACGATCGATATGTAGAAATTTTTAATCTAGTTAAGGCGTATCCCAATCCTTTTGGGGACGAGGTGAAAGTTGTCGATGGCTTCGAGATCAAAGTCCCGCGCGGCGATGTAGTCTCTATCATTGGCCACTCGGGCTGTGGTAAGTCCACGGTGCTGAACATGATTGCTGGTCTCATTCCTATTTCAGACGGGGGTATTGTGGTTGCGGGTAAAGAAATCGATGGCCCGGGGCCGGACCGAGCAGTCGTCTTCCAAGCGCCCTGTTTATTGCCATGGATGACAGCTTTCGAAAACGTGCTGTTGGGCGTCAAGCGCAGTTATCCACATGCTTCTCCTGCAGATCGAAAGGCAATGGTTGAGGCATCGCTGTCTATGGTGGGGTTATCAGACTCGATGCATAAATACCCACGCGAACTCTCTGGTGGTATGCAGCAGCGGGTCGGCATTGCTCGAGCAATTGCGCTTAAACCACGTATGTTACTGCTGGATGAACCACTTGGGCGCCTCGACTCGCTGACACGCATGGAGCTGCAAGATGTGATCTTACGCATTCTTGATAAAGAGAAGATCACAACGATGATTATTACTCACGATCCTGATGAGGCTGTTTATATGTCTGACCGTATTTGCATGATGACGAACGGCCCTCATGCCAAGGTTGGAGAGATCATGGAGATTAATTTCGAACGCCCACGTGCGCGCGACGAAATTGTCGAGACAGATTTATTTTATGAGTATCGCCGCCGCTTATTGGCCTTTCTTGACGATTGTGAAGCGGAAAAGCAGCAGCACAGAAAAAAGGCCAGCGCGTAGTATTTTCGAAGCAAGAGGTGATCAGAGCACCTCTAAATGAGACCGCTGAGTACACTTTTATTGTGATTTGGCATCATCCATGCTTTCCACCTGCCATGATTCAAATATTAATGGTATTGAACGGTTCATATCAGGTGTGTCGTTATTCATGAGTAAGCCGATACACTGGCTGGTTGTTACAGATCTGGATGCCTCGTTATTAGATGAATCCTATTGCTGGAGTGCGGCGCTCCCAGCAGTACAGCGATTGCGGAATTTGGGCATTCCTTTAATTTTGAACTCAAGCAAAACACTTTCTGAGATGACGGAGTTGGCCACTGCACTCGGAACGATGACTCCGGTAGTCTCCGAAAATGGTGGATTGATTTCGGTGCATAAAGATTCGGGGCTGATGGATCCGAACCATGTGCTGGTTCGATCAGGTAATTATTTAACCGAGGTGAATGGGCTGTCGCGCGATTTTATTATAGGTCTTGCTCATGCGCTACGGGAAGAGCAGGGGTACCAATTCCAAGGATTTTCAGATTGGAGCATAGAGCAGGTGAGTGATCGCACGGGTCTCAGTCATTCGATGGCGCGGTGTTCGCTGTCACGTCATGCGACCGAGCCTATCGTCTGGGAAGATTCTCCGGAGCGTTACAATGCGTTTGCCGATTCCTTGGCCAAAGCGGGCATACGGGTGCTGCGTGGCGGTCGCTTTCTTCATTTGATGGGCGAGGTCGACAAAGCCGATGGATTGGTTTGCGCACGGGCGCTTTACGAGAAAGTACAGCCGAAAGTGGATTGGAAGATCATTGCCGTTGGTGATAGTGCCAATGATTTAGCGATGCTCGAGGCGGCCGATATCGCGCTAGTAATTCCGCATGCAGATGGTCCACACATCTTACCTAAAGCGCCACGCGTGGTGTATGCCTCCACACCTGCTACAAAAGGCTGGAACGATACGATTTTAACACTCTTAACAGAATTGAGCTAACGCAACTATGGGCGACTTTCACCAACACGGTTTAATTACCACTCTTCATCAATTAAATAATCGACCACTGGAAAAGCTGGAAGCGGATCTAATTGAATTTGGCAAGCGCAGGCCGATGGCGCTGGTCTTACCTTCATTGTACTCTGAGCTACAAGGGCCGGCACTGTCATCGATTGTAGATGAGATTGGCAACGTGCCGTATTTGGACCAGATCGTGGTCGGTCTGGATCGTGCGGAGCAGCATGAGTATCAACATGCATTGCAGTTTTTCAGTCGTTTGCCACAGCAGCCTGAAGTGTTGTGGAATGATGGTCCTCGCTTGCGGTCGATCGATGCATTACTCAGTGAGAAGGGACTCGCACCCAAAGAAATGGGTAAGGGGCGCAATGTCTGGTATATGTTTGGCTACGTGTTGGCCTCGGGCAAAGCAGAGGCGGTGGCGTTGCATGATTGCGACATTACGACCTACAAACGAGATATGCTTGCACGCTTGATTTACCCAGTCGCCAATCCGGCATTTAGCTATAAGTTCTGTAAGGGATTTTATGCGCGCGTAGCAAACAATTCAATGAACGGGCGAGTGTGTCGCTTGCTCGTGACGCCGCTACTACGCGCCTTGCGTAAGGTATGTGGGCCCAATGATTACCTCGAGTATTTAGACAGTTTTCGCTATCCGCTGGCGGGCGAATTTTCGATGCAGCGTGATGTGATTGAAGATATCCGCATCCCCTCCGACTGGGGGCTGGAGATGGGTGTGCTCTCTGAAATGCAGCGTAATTATTCCAACAACCAAATTTGTCAGGTCGATATTGCCGATACCTATGATCACAAGCATCAGGACCTTTCGCTTGAGGATCGTTCACGCGGGTTATCTAAGATGAGTTGTGATATCACAAAGTCGTTGTATCGAAAAATGGCGACACAAGGAGAGGTGTTTTCTGCGGAGCGTATTCGCACGATTAAGGCGGCCTACTACCGCATCGCACTGGACCTTGTGGAAAGCTACCATAATGACGCTCAGATAAATGGCCTTAGTTTTGATCGACACCTTGAGGGCTCAGCGGTCGAAGTGTTTGCCGAAAATATTATGCAGGCCGGCGAAGACTTTTTGAATCCTGATAAGTCTATGGATGTGCCGTTTATGCCGAGTTGGAAACGTGTGATTTCAGCAGTGCCTGATATCATGGATCGCTTATTGCGCGCAGTCGAAGATGATCGCGAAGAATTTGGTGCCGGCGCGACTTTGAACCCTGCCTTGCATCCGAAGGCGCAGCGTGTGCGTCAGCGTGTGGCGTTACATGTCGAAGAAATTTATGGTACTGAACGAACCGAAGCGATTACCGATCAATTGTTTGAGGCGGCTAATATGTCTGAGCAGTCTTCCGCGGTGCCAGCCGGTACCAGCAAGTGGGATCAGTCAGATGTGATGATGGTTACGTATGGTAATTCGATTATGCAGCAGGATAAAACACCGCTGCAAAGTTTGGGGAATTTCCTTAATCGTGAACTGAAAAACACGATCAATGGTGTGCATATTTTACCGTTCACTCCGTATAGTTCTGATGATGGGTTTTCAGTCGTTGATTATGATGTGGTAGATCCTGATTTAGGCACTTGGGAGGATATTTCAGCAATCGGTAAAGATTTCACATTAATGGCCGATTTGGTGGTGAACCATTGTTCCAGCGAGTCGAAGTGGTTTAAGAATTTTATAGAAGACCGTGACCCTGGGCGTGATTATTTTGTGGATGGCGCCGATTATACTGATATTACCAAGGTGATTCGCCCACGTAGCTCGCCGTTGTTGACTTCGGTTAAAACCGTGAATGGTGAGCGTGAGGTGTGGTGCACCTTTAGTAAAGATCAAGTGGACCTGGACTTTCGAAATCCGAAGGTGCTACTCGAAATTGTTCGTATTATTCGCAACTACGTCGCGCAGGGAATTCGTTATTTCCGTTTGGATGCAATCGCTTTCCTCTGGAAACAGTCGGGCACTGGCTGTGTGCATTTGCCGCAGACGCATGAGCTGATCAAACTGCTACGCCTAGTGATCGAAAACCTCGAGCCGACGGCAGTCATTACCACCGAGACCAACGTCCCGAACCGAGAGAATCTGAGTTACTTTGGAAATGACAATGAAGCGCACCTAATCTATAACTTTTCGTTACCGCCGCTCCTAGTTCACTCGTTGCTTTGCGGTGACTGCCAACACTTGAAGGTGTGGATGATGTCGATGCCACCTGCACGTCGCGGTCGTGCCTACCTAAATTTTATCGCGTCGCATGATGGGATCGGTTTACGCCCTGCCGAGGGCTTACTCTCTGAGCGAGAGCTGGATGGTTTAGTCGGTGCCTTGCGCGAGTCCGGTGGCGAGATTTCGATGCGACAGACTCCCGGTGGTGGCTTGAAGCCATACGAGGCGAATATCTCGCTTTACAGTGCTATGGCGACAACCATTGGTGGTGGAACTGATGCATATCAGCAGGCGCGTTTTATTTGTGCACACACTATCATGTTGGCGCTGGAAGGCTTACCTGCGATATACATTCATAGCTTACTTGGTACGGAAAATGATCGCAAAGGTTTGGCCCGTACTGGACGTGCTCGTACGATTAATCGCTACCAGTGGGATGCGGGGGACCTGCAAAGCGCGCTCGCAGATCCGAAGCTACATCACGGTGCCGTCTTTGAAGAAATGAAACGCTTAATACAGATCCGCAGCCGGCAGGATGCCTTTCATCCCAATGCGACTCAATACACGCTCCACTTTGGAAATCAAATTTTTGCTTTTTGGCGTGAGAGCATGAACCGCGACCAAAGTATATTCGCGTTGCACAACGTTTCGGATCAAGTACAGACGGTTCCGTTGGTGGAGCTTAACCTGATCGCAACTGAGTCGTGGTCGGACCTTCTGACGGGCAAGCGCTATGATGATTTAGAAGGTAGCATTGAATTACCACCCTACGGCTGTGTATGGATTGCGAACAAGAGCTAGTGCTCTCAGTGCAGTGAATCATTATTTATATTCATACATTATATTAAATACACGAAATGTGTTAATTTGAGGACTAGTTAGGATTGGCATGGCAGTGGCTATTTGAGGTCATGCCATGGGTGCTACATTTGATACTGAACAAAAACAATATTTAGAAGGGTTCTTCTCTGGGCTAAAGCAGCGCGCTGAAATACCATTCCTTGGGCAGAATGCGGATGGTCAATTTACTGATAATCCAGCCGAATCAGTCGAGCAGTCCGTGCACGGTACTGCGGTCGATGAGCTCTGCAAAGAGGAGCTGATTAAGCACGAGCGAAACGGGCTCGATGTGTGGGATCAAATCTTTGCGAATGCAGAGGCTGGAGCCTTCCCTCAGGTTGACGATGTCTTTCGCTATAAGTTTTATGGTTTGTTTCATGTCAAGCCGACGCAAGATTCCTTCATGCTGCGCACACGGGTCGCGGGCTGTGCATTAACTGCGCAACAATTTTTCGGATTAGCTGACATCGCAGAGCGCTTTGGCGGGGGGTATCTTGATTTGACCACGCGCGGGAATACGCAAGTGCGTGAGATCATGCCCAAGGATACCATTGCGACATTAATCAAGCTCGACGAGCTAGGTCTGACGTCGAAAGGCTCTGGAGCGGATAATTTGCGAAATGTCACTGCGAGTCCGACCAGTGGCTTTGATCCGGAGGAGGTGTTGGATGTGTTACCCTATGCACGTTCGATGCATCATTACATTTTGAATAACCGAGACCTCTACGGCCTACCGCGTAAGTTTAATATATCATTTGATAATGGCGGGCGCGTATCGGTCTGCGCAGACACCAACGATATCGCGTTTTATGCGGTGCGTGTAGGTGAGGGGCAGGGAGGGGAGCCAGGCGTTTATTTCCGCGTGCAGCTTTGCGGGATTACTGGGCATAAGCAGTTTGCCAGTGATTGCGGTCTCTTAATTAAGCCGTCGCAGGCAGTGCCACTGGCTGCTGCGATGATTCGCGTGTTTATTGAAAACGGCGATCGTACCAATCGTAAAAAGGCGCGTCTCAAGTATCTTATCGATGATTGGGGGCAAGCGAAGTTTCTTGAAGAGGTGGAGAAAAAGTTGGCGTTTGAACTAGTGCGTATTGAGCAGGAAAAATGTGAGCCACGCGGTGCGACACTCCAGCATGGGCATATCGGGGTGTATGGTGAAAAAGAGACTGGGCTCAACTACATCGGGGTTGTCATCCCTGTTGGACGGATGCTGCCGGAGCAAATACGTGCAATTGCCAAACTTGCGGATACTTATGGACGAGGTGATATTCGACTGACTGCATGGCAGAACTTAATCATTCCCGGTATTAAAGATGCTGATTTGGACGCAGTGAAGACTGTTATTATCGAAATCGGTTTTGATTACAGATCGACGGCCATTTCAGGTGGTTTGGTGGCGTGTACTGGCAACGCCGGGTGCAAATTCGCCGCCAGTAATACCAAGGGGCATGCTTTGCAGTTGACCAAGTATCTCGAGTCTGAGATCGAACTGGATCAGCCAATCAACATTCACCTGACCGGTTGCCATCACTCGTGTGCTCAGCACTACATCGGCGATATCGGTTTGATCGGTGCCAAGGTCAAAGTCGGTGAAGAGAGCGTCGAAGGCTATTGTGTCGTGTTGGGCGGCGGGGTGGATGAACGTCAGGCGATCGCTCACGAAGTGTTCCCCGGCACTGCCTTTGACGACTTGAAACCACTATTATTGAATGTCCTAAGGACTTATCAAGCCGAGCGTGTCGGGCAGGAAACCTTCTACGAGTTCAGTCGCCGGCACAGCGCCGAGCAGTTGAAGCAACTATTCACGCCCGCTGCATAATTTTTTTAATTCCCTTGTTTGCGATTTAGTTGGGACGAAAAAAGTCACCTGTAGGTTTGCTCAGCAATTAAGATAGCACATAAGAATATGATTAAAGCCGAAACTATTTAACCATTTCCAGTTATTTCTGAGTCACTTACAGTCGAAGATGCACCACTTGAGATGCTGCTCAAAGAGCAACGCAGCTTACAGACTCCTGTAGGTGTCTTTGCGGAGGTAAATTCAGGTATTGCGACTCAACCAGACCAGGCTCGGTTTTATAAGCAACTTATCCCACTCTCGACTCCGGCAGCCGGAGAGCAATATGCCTTCAAAGTCGATCTGGATCGATGTACGGGCTGTAAAAGTTGCGTCTCTGCCTGTCACAGTCTCAATGGCCTCGAAGAAGATGAGACATGGCGCGATGTGGGCACCATACATGGTGACCTCGAAGGAGCATCGTATACTCAAACTGTGACGACGGCGTGCCACCACTGCGCAGATCCGGCGTGCTTGAATGGCTGCCCAGTGCTGGCGTATGAGAAAGACCCTAAGACTGGGATTGTGCGGCATTTGGATGATCAATGCATCGGTTGCCAATATTGCGCTTTAAAATGCCCGTATGATGTGCCCAAGTATTCCAAGAGCCTTGGGATCGTACGCAAGTGCGATATGTGCCATAGTCGCTTGGCAGAGGGTGAAGCACCTGCCTGTGTGCAGGCATGCCCAACTGAAGCAATTAGTATTATTATTGTGAATACCAATAACGCAACAGGTGCCGCTAAATCGGGTGGTACATTTCTTCCAACTGCGCCTGACCCTGCGTATACTGTACCAACGACACAATATGTTACCGCACGTGACATCCCTGCCAATGTCGAGGCGGGCGATCGGCATTGTGTACGTCCGCAAGCAACACACTTGCCGCTGGTAGTGATGTTGGTTTTGACGCAGCTTTCAGTAGGGCTCTATATATGTGGGTTAATGCCCAGCGTTGACCGAGTCTCTCAACTCAGTCGTGTAGTCGCATTGGTTGCTATGGTGATTGGTCTCGTCAATTCGACTTCGCACCTGGGTCGCCCACTTGGAGCCTGGCGCGCGTTCCTCGGATTACGTCGATCATGGCTCAGCCGTGAGATTATAATCTTTGCTGTATTTTCTGGAGTGGCTAGCGCTTATACCGCGGCGGGATTTATAGAGCAGGTCCCGCATGTCATCATTCTGCTACTTGCAGGGGCGACGGTGCTGACCGGTGTACTGGGCGTCGTTTGTTCAGTGATGATTTATCACGATACGCAGCGGCCTTTTTGGAAGTTCTGGGTGAGTTGTGGTAAATTCTTTGGCACGACTGCTGGGCTCGGCATTGGAGCTTATTTGGCTATACAGTGTGTGGTCGGTGATGGTGAGTTACCGAGCGCTCAAGTGATTGCGCTAGTGTTGATCGGGGCAACCAAGTTGGGGCTTGAAGCAACTCAGCTGCCTGCGGCGCGCCAGTCCGAGATGACTCCGGCGAAGCAGTCGGCCTTACTGATGTTGCAGCCGTTGCAGTGGATTACTGCCGCGCGCTATGCGGTGAGTTTCGCAGGCATTCTGTGTTTTATCGGCGCTATGCTCTGTGATGCGTCTTCGATTTTGTCTGTCTGTGGTTTTACTCTACTGTTAGCAGGTGAGTTGCTGGAACGAGTGCTATTTTTCAAAGCAGTGGTAGCGCCAAAAATGCCGGGGGCGATCACATGATGAATCCCTTAAATCGAATTAAAGATTTGCTACAGCTACAACATCGCGATGGTGAGCTAACCCAACGTCTGCAGCAAATTCCTGCTGCTGGTGGTCTGGGACGCTTGCCGCGCTCAGCGCAGCCCGATGCCACGGTTGACAGTGTCTGTGGCTATTGCGCGACCGGTTGTTCGTTAAAGGTGCATTTGATTGAAGGCACTGCGGTTAATTTAACTGCAAACACTGCGTATCCGGTGAACCTAGGCATGGCATGTCCGAAAGGCTGGGAGTCGTTGGCTCCGTTGACCGCCAGTGATCGTGCGACGACGCCATTGCTACGTGGGGCAGACGGAGCCCTCAATGCGGTCTCATGGCAGCAGGCGATGACGGCATTTACCGAGCATTTCAAAGCAATTCAAGCCGAGTATGGCCCTGCTTCGGTGGCCTTTCTAGGCACGGGTCAGATCGTCGCCGAGGAGATGGCTTTCTTGGGGGCGCTTGCAAAGTTTGGAATGGGTATGGTGCATGGAGATGGTAACACGCGCCAATGCATGGCCACATCAGTTGTGGCATATAAGGAAGCATTCGGTTTTGATGCGCCGCCCTATACCTACCAAGATTTCGAGGAGTCAGATGTACTGATTTTTGTGGGTGCCAACCCCTGTATTGCGCATCCAATCATGTGGCAGCGTGTGATGCGTAATCAGCGTAACCCTGAGATCGTAGTCATCGACCCGCGTAAGACTGAGACGGCGATGGCCGCCACGCGTCATTTGCCGCTCGCCCCAAAGTCCGATCTCGCTCTGTTTTATGGATTGGCGAATCGAGTGATTGAGTTAGGGCTGATTGATCAATCGTTTATCGAGGCGCACACCCATGACTTTCAGGCATTTAAAACGTTCTTAGCTGATTACACCCTCGAGCATGCAGCGCAAGTCAGTGCGCTGGACTACGATGCACTCGATTCATTGGCTCGATTGATTGGGTCAGGTAAGCGCGTGTCCTTCTGGTGGACTATGGGAGTTAATCAAAGCTACGAAGGTGTACGTCTCGCGCAGTCGATTATCAATCTTGCTCTGATGACAGGTAACATTGGCAAGCCCGGTACAGGAGCGAATTCTATTACGGGACAGTGCAATGCGATGGGTTCGCGACTGTTTAGTAACACCACGAATCTCCTCGGTGGCCGTTCATTTAAAAAGCAGACTGACCGTGAGGCAGTGGCAGCATGTATTGGCATTCCGGTTGAGAATATCCCGAGCGAGTCGAGCTATGCCTATGATCAGATTATTGACGCGATTGAGCGAGGTGAGATTAAAGGCTTGTGGTTAATCGCGACCAACTCGGCTCACTCATGGATCAATCAGAAGCGCTTTCGAAAGATTCGAGAGAAACTAGATTTTCTAGTCGTGCAGGATATGTACCACAGCACGGAGTCTGCGCAGATTGCCGATCTTGTATTGCCAGCTGCTGGTTGGGGCGAAAAAGAAGGCGTCTTTATTAACTCTGAGCGCCGCATTGGTCGGACGCGCAAAGTACGCAAAGCGCCGGGGCAGGCATTATCTGATTTTAATATTCTGCGCCTGATTGCGCACCATTGGGGCTGCGCCGACTTATTTTCCGAGTGGTCATCGCCAGCGGCGGTCTTTAAAATTATGCAACGTCTTAGTGCAGGTCAGCCTTGTGACATCACCGGTATCAAAGGCTATGATCATTTGGATCTAGAAGGAGGTATTCAATGGCCCTATCTGGGAAATCCAGATCCTGTGGTGACGACTGATGGCGTACGCACTGGTCACGAGAAACAGCGCCGTTTATTTGAGGATGGCCGTTTTTTTCATGCAGATGGGAAAGCACGGTTTATATATGAAGCTCCGCGCCCGATGCCGGAACCAACGAATGAGGATTATCCGTTTATTCTCCTGACTGGCCGAGGCACCTCTTCACAATGGCACACGCAAACGCGTACGAGTAAATCAGATGTGTTAAGGAAGTTGTATCCGAAAAATCCTTACGTGGAGATGAATCCAAAGGACGCGCAGCGATTGGGGATTGATCCAGAGGATGATGTCATAGTCGCGTCTCGTCGCGGTGAAGTAAGGCTGAAGGCAGTGTTACTCGCCAGTGTTCAACCAGGGCAACTCTTCATGCCTATGCACTACGCGATTACAAATCAGCTCACTTCGGACGCTTTCGATCCGTATTCACGCCAACCGTCCTACAAGGCCTGTGCTGTGGCTCTCACTAAATATTAGTTCAATGCTCATCAGTTACTCATGGTTCTTCACGTGCCCAAAAGGCACCCGATTCAGTCACCCCTGCGGGGCAAACCGCAGACGGTTTACCATCTCCGCGCTACTCGCGCTTCGTCCTAATTCCTAATTCTTAATTCTCTGTGAATGCTCCATTTATTCCTGAAACTGCG
>Ga0222717_10001222_pt1 | contig 21311 bp, 19 predicted proteins | sample C33_18DmetaG_FD_165053 | JGI IMG/M metagenome (GOLD analysis project Ga0222717, IMG submission 165053) | Estuarine water microbial communities from San Francisco Bay, California, United States - C33_18D | ecosystem: Environmental > Aquatic > Marine > Unclassified | place: USA: California...
AAGCCTTTCAAATGGCGCTACGCCGGATAGATCCTCCGACAGACGAGACGTGTTCAGACTCACCACAATCCGCTCTGTAATTATGAGCCCGTTCTTATCGCGAACTTCCGCCGCCCTGTACTAGTGGCGACGTTGTTTATGTCAACCATGCGACGAATTCAGCAGTGATTACGCCCACGGTCCTCCGTTCGGGAACGAAGGTGACATGTCTTTGAATATTCCATTTTTAGCATGTCCAAGTGGGACGACCGCATGACTCTATCTAAGAGTGGCATGGATTCACGTTTAGATAATCAAACCGTTGACGAGTCGGGACCATAAAATAGTGCCTGGCATCAACACTATGATGTGTCAATGTCATTAAGCTCAATATGAGTGCTTGTTAGTTTTCGGTAGGAGCAGCCTCTAACTGCAGGCCTTCTTGTTCTTGAAGCCAAGCGAGGTCGGCTTCGATTTGTTCGCGTTGGGAGGCCAAGAATGCGTCGTGTTCTGTGGCAGCAGTTTCCCACACATTCATCAACGCTGCGAAGGCCTCTCTGGTTTGAGGGGTGTTAGGCTGCTCTTTGAGCCACGCCTTCTGGTCTTTCAATGCTTTCTCTTGCTGGGCCTGCCATTGTTCTTCGGCTGTGAGCAAGGCCAACTCGCGTTGCCCTAACTCTTCGACCCAAGTCTGTAACGCAATGGTCTCGGCCGCCATTGTTTCAGTGGCAGATTCTTCAAGAGCGAGTTCCTCAGCCGCAGGCGGCTCGTCATTGGCATTCGCTTCAGCTGGATTTGGGCGCGGTGCCGAATAGGTGCTTCTGCGAGGTTGCTTTAGCCATGGATGGACCGGCTTCTTGTCCGTCGAGGCAGATACGGTGGCGAGCGATGATGAAGACCTCACGGTTTGAGGTCGGGGATTAAGTTCGAACTGTTGCATGCCGCTTCGGAAAACGACGGTGAGAACGGCCAAGGCCGTTCCGACAAGTAACAGCGCAAAGACTGTCAGTTTCATAGTAGGTTTTGGGTGGTGGGTGAACCATTCCTCCCGGGCGGTGGCAGGCCGCCCGGCAAGCCAATATAGAGACTACTATATTCTATGAACAATGGTCCATATTTTATTATGTTGTCTTGCCTGGGCCGTCCTGGCTCTAGGCCACTCGGGCGAAATTTATGAGATGGTGACGTTATTTTCTCAGCCTTGGCCTTGTCTTCTTCTCCAGATTTGTTGGAGTCCTTGGGAATATGATTCAACCAACTTTCACTGGGTTTCGATTGGGGATCATCTTGGTGGTCGCCTTGGCAGCAACTATTGTTGGTGTGGCCGAGGAGTTGGTGTCCAAGGACGGTCGCAAGATCGAAGTAACGATCCTAACGGTGACCGAGGATCAGGTTTCTTTCCATCGGGTGGGGAATAAGCGCGTTTACCAAATCCCTTTAAGTGACCTTAGTGAAGACACGGTGACACTCTTGCAGGACTGGAAGCCATCTCCTTCAGCCAAGGCGGCAGCTTCTAAGGCGAAGAAAGAATCATTGCCCAGTTTTGAAATCACGTTTGAGGCGAAGAAGAATAACCGAGCCGCTGAACCGAGAAAGGAACGCAATCGAAGGGAGAGCATCTCGCCTAAAATTACGATTGAGAATGTTGATCGAAACAAAAACCTTTAGGGTGTCAAGATGACCGCCGTTTCCTTTTCGCGAGGCGTGGTCGAGAAGCGAACGATCAAGGTTTTAAAAACCGACACGTTCGACGTGAGCGTGGTCGCTGGATCCACAAGAAGCTATCAGTGCAAGGGCACGAGCTATGTGTTTGATAAAGCAAGCAAGAAGAAACACGGTTTTAAATACCAGGGCTATGCGGTGGTTCTTCACGATAAGGACGGTAATGTGCTCTACAGCAAGAGTTCGCCTGAAGGCTACGCGAAGATTCCAAAGCAAGTGCTCGCGGTGGAAGCTGGAAAGTCCTACAACTTGAATTTAGAACCCAGGAGTTGAACGTGTCGTGGCAAGCAGAGCCGCGTGAACGAACCTACAGAAACGTTAACCCGTCCTACTACGTGAGGTGATCTACGGTTACCTCAAGGTCTCGGATTAGGCTTGCTGACAGGAGTCGCGAGTTAAATTAAGGATCAGGTGGCGCACTCTTGGTTAGGGGATGTGTTCATCGTCCTGGAGTTTCAGTGGAAGGGATTAGGCAGGTGGTTGATGGAGTGCGTGGTGTCTCATCCGATTCTGCAACAAACCAGCTGCGATCCAGGACCGCGGGATGCTCATGAGCATTACGAGAAATTTGCCTTTGGGCTCACCCAGTGGATGACTCGTCCCAAGAACGGCGTAGATCAGGGTCTGGGTGATCGAGCGTTCCGCTGGATGGGCGTTTCTTTCTGACGCTACGGCTCTCTATAATGGAGAAGGTCTCATCGGGTGCGTGGTGGTGCCAAGTTGGCGCGGTTTGTGAGAGGGGTGATTGTTTCAAGTGGGACAAAGTGGCTCAATTAATGCGCCTTCAGAAATTCTTGAGTTTTATATAACTATCAGTAAGGCAATGAGTTAAATGGGTTATGTGCCTTATGGCACGGTGATTGCATTCGTAGAGGTCACTATGAAACACATCAGATACAATCATCCCTTAAGTTCCTCGTTCAATGAGCTCTTCTCAGAGTTCGATCCGTTCTCGCGTCTCCTTGGCCATCGCTTCCGCGACCTGGTGAGTGGAGACTCTCGTTTGCCAGCTGACGTCTTTGAGGCGGACGACCACTATGTGGCCCGCTTTCAGTTGCCGGGTGTGCCAAAGAGTGACGTCAGCGTCAACCTAGAGCCGAATGGCGAACTCGTGGTGAGTTACGAACGTGAACAAGACAGTGAAGTCGCCAAGGCCGGTCGTCGGCTGTCGTTGCCAGAAGACGCTAACGCCGAAGAGGTGAAAGCGAAGCTGGAGGACGGCATTCTCACGGTAACGGTAGGCAAGGCCGAAGTGGCCAAGCCACGTGCGATCACTATAGACTAACGAAGAACTTATAAGGCTAACATTTGAATTCGAAAGGAAACCAAATCATGAATAACTGTTGTACTAACGATGAATCGACCGTGGCTTGCACGGATACTCAGACGAACGTCATCTTCACCAAGCCGCACTACCGAGCGAAGCAAGACGAAGCAGGCTACAGTCTGCGAGTTTATGTCCCAGGAGTGGGGAAGTCGGGAGTTACTCTGACTCTTGCCAAAGAGGTTCTCACGATCACGGCGAAACGCTCGGATGCAACGCCCGAAGGGTGGTCGTCACTGAGCCGTGAGCTATCTACCGATGACTATCAGCTCCGTCTACATCTCGATACGAAGATCGACTCTGATCGTATCACCGCGAAGCTCGAAGATGGTGTGCTCGATGTGGCCCTACCACTTAAAGAAGCCGCCCAGCCTCGCGTCATTGACGTGGTTTAGGAGACGCGGGTTCAATCACAACACAGCAACAACGAAACACTGTCGTGGCTTCGGCTGCGACAGTGTTTCTGTTTACAGCTCTAGCACCTCTTCGAGATCTTTGGAGGTAAGGCCTTGCATCATCGGCTGATCGTCATCGAGGGCAGCATCAATGACTTGGCGCTTGCGGCGTTGGAGCCGAAGGATCTTCTCTTCCACCGTGTCTTCGGCGATGAGCTTGTAGGCGGTGACCACATTCTGCTGGCCGATTCGGTGGGCGCGGTCGGTTGCTTGGGCTTCCACCGCGGGATTCCACCAGGGATCAAAGTGGATGACGGTGTCGGCAGCTGTGAGGTTTAGGCCGTAGCCGCCTGCTTTGAGGCTGATGAGGAAGGCGGATGCGTTGCCGTTCTGGAAACGATCGACCTCCTGCTGGCGACCAGTGGTTTGGCCGTCGAGGTAGCAGTAGTCGAGCTCCTGGGATTTTAACTCTTCACTGAGGAGTTTCAGCATGCTGACAAACTGACTGAAGATAAGAATGCGATGCCCACCAGCTGTTGTTTCTTCAAGGAGCTCGCGCATGGAATTGAGCTTGCCCGACGGATCGTTGAGCTTTGTGGTGTCACCGCCTAACAAGCGGACGTCGCAGCACACTTGGCGCAAGCGCAGGAGTGTGGTTAGCATGGTCATGCGGGCTACTCCTTCGCCTTGGTCGCGTGCTTCGAGCACTTTCTCTCTGCCAGCGCGGAGAATGCTAGTGTAGGTGTTGCGCTGGGTTTCTGTCAAAGGGCAGGTAAGCACCTTCTCGAGCCGATCCGGCAACTCTGTAGCCACGCGGCGTTTGGTGCGGCGTAGGATGAACGGATTCAATCGGCGGCGGAACCGATTGACTATTTCGGGAGGCGCGCCGCCTTCGCTTGAGAGAGCTTGCTCGTAGCGTTCCTTGAAAGTTTGGTGCGAGCCAAGATAGCCAGGCGCAACGAATTGCATGATCGACCAGATATCCCGCACACTGTTCTCAATCGGTGTGCCTGTCAGGGCAAAACGAAAGCGTCCGCCGACCTGGTAAGCGGCTTGGGCGTTCTTTGTCTTGGCATTCTTAATTGCGCTGGCTTCATCCAAGAAGATACCAAGCCAGGCTTCGGACTGAAATTTCTCTAGGTCTCGGACAAGTAGACCGTAGCTTGTGACGACGAGATCGGCCTTGGCGGCTTCCTTCCAAATGCGGTCGCGCTTGGTGCCGTGAAGTTTAACGGTTTTCAGGTCGGGCGTGAAACGCGCAGCTTCCTGGCACCAATTGTCCAACAGACTAGTCGGGCAGACAATAAGGCTCGTAGGGGAGTCATCTTCTGCAGCTGCATGCAAGGCCTGGATGACGGAAAGGCTCTGTAGCGTCTTTCCGAGTCCCATTTCATCGGCAAGGATGCCCGAGAGGCCGCGATTCGTGCGCGCGAGCATCCAGCAGACACCTTCTTTCTGGTAGTCGCGGAGAATATCTGCCAGATCCGAAAGCGCTTCGTTGGGAAAGTCAGCTTGGGGCAGTTCGCCGACATCGCGATTTGCAAACTCACCTAACGTTTGTCGCAGGAAGTCCTCTTGGCTCGTCGGGATGCGGTAGCGTCCGTATTCTTGGTCGGGCTCGATGTCTTGCAGGACGGCATTCAGTTCCTCACATGCTTGCAAATCGACGACTACGCGTTGCCCGGTCTTGAGCTTGGTGTGGCTTTGGCCGACTTGCAGAAGGCGCTGAATCTCGTGCTTGGGAAGGCTTAGGTCTTGTTCGCTGCTGTAGCCGATAGCCACGGCGAGCCAGCCGCCGTCGGCATGGGGAACAGTCTGGATCTCTGGCGTGATGCGGGTGATGTCTTTCGTCACATGAGTGAAGCGTTCGCCCATGGTCACTTCCCAATCGCGTTGGAGGCGAGGGAGATCGCTGGCGAAGAACTTGAGCGTGGCCTGTTCGCCTTTCAGCACGCGTTGACCATCCTTGTTGGGCTCAGAAAACCCCGCGTTTTCCAGTCGTGCGAGCGCAGCGGTTTCTGCTGAGACATTGCGACCGTAAAGTTCCCATGGGCTGCCGTCGGCCGCGAAGGGAAATGCGCTCGATGCCTCACCTGGTTGAATTTGCAGTTTGTCTCCATCTCCATCTCCATAGACACAGGTGAGTTCGGCCGCGAGGTAGTTCAAGCTGCCTTCGAGAGCCAGCCGAAACGTTGGCTTGCCCGGACGTAGACTGGGCATCTTTGGCAGAGCCTTGGTATCGAGCCGAAACGCGTTCTCTAGCACTTCGGCATGTTGAAAGAACCAGCGCCAGGTTCTCTCAAGGGCGCGTCCGTTTGGCTCGGCGGTGGTGAAGAGCAGTTCCTGATCGGTTGCTGGCATCTTGGCTAGCTTGGGCACGCGGAGAATCAGTTGACGCTCTAGCAAATATCCCCAGGCGGCATCTTCGGCCACCGCGAGGGCGACCTTATCCGGCAAGTTTATCTTTAGGGTGACCTTCGTTTCGCTAGAAGGCTGTAGAGCTAGTGGTAGTCGCAAGGGGAGCGACTCCACGCGGAGTGGCTCCTGTCCGATGAAGGCGCGGGGGTGTCCTTGGAGCGCGGCGAAGAAGCCTGGTAGATGTGCCTTTTGTAGCATCAGCTGCGGCGGTACCTTGGTCTGGCCGAGCTGCTGGAGCCAAGCGAGGACAGGCAAGTCGAGCTCGTTGCCTTCCTCCGTGTCCGTTTCTTCCACGCTAACGCTGAGCGTGCCACGTCCGAAACCCTTTCCTAGATTCTTGGGCAATCGAAAGGCGAGAGCGGCGGATGGGGCGCTGAACTGGGCCTTCGGTTTCGCTGGTGTCTTGATTACTTTCTCGGCGTGGTGGCCGGAGGAGGGGGGGTGTTTGTGAAGGCCTCGTGCCACAGCGACTCCGAGAGCGATGGCATGGTGGCACAGGGTGCCGGTGCGCTGGCTCTCCCGGCAGTTGCAGAGATTCTCGACGTCCGTGCGGCCCTTGATGAGCATCCCGGACCGTTGGCTCTTCTCGCCGTCTCCAACGCTTCCTCGGACGAGTTTGCCATCAAAGGACACATCCAGGATGCGCCCCTGATCTACTAGCATTCGTGCCCTTTTCACTACCTGCCAGCCAGCAGTGTCCATGAGCCATCGGTCGTTGATTTCGAAATTCGCCACGAGGAGATTCTAAAGCTTGCTTAACTACCGCCCGGCATGCACTTATCAGGCCTACTTGGGACGGTGCGGGCCCGCCACATCCATGAAAATCATTGCCATTGCAAATCAAAAGGGAGGCGTTGGGAAGACCACCACGGCGGTGAACCTTTGCGCTTGTCTGGCGGAGCTTGGCAAACGGGTCCTCTTGGTGGATTTGGACCCGCAGGCCAACGCGACGACGACGATGGGGATGGCGCCAGATCCCGAGAATAATCTCTACTACCCGCTGGTCGACGACACGCCCGTCGAGGACCAGATTCGGGAGACCCATCTGGATCGGTTCTACATCCTCCCAGCGGCGCTGCAGCTGGCTGGAGTGGAGGTCGTGATGGCGCAGAAAGGAAATCACCATAGCCGTCTCCGCGAAGTGCTCGCGCCGCTTGGCGATTTGGGGCAGCTGGATTATGTCATCATGGATTCGCCACCCTCACTTGGCATTCTCATGACCTCGGCGTTATCGACTGCGGATGATTTGTTAGTGCCGGTGCAGTGTGAGTTTTTTGGGATTCAGGCGCTGGCCGGAATCTATCAGGAAGTGTTAGGTAGCATGCAAGAGGCTGGCCTCGCCCATGCGCGGATGGAGGGAATCATTCTTACAATGTATGATGGACGCACGCGTTTGGCGCGAAGCGTGATCGAAGAAGTGCGCACTCATTTCCCTGAGCAGACCTACAAGACGATCATTCCGAGGACCGTTCGTCTTGGAGAGGCCCCTAGCCATGGCAAAACGATCATCGAGTATGATCCCTCAGGGGTCGGGGCTTTTGCTTACCGTGCGTTGGCCGACGAGTTTCTCCAACGTCGCCGTGAGTATCGCATCACCTGACAAAAGCGATCATGATCATTCGCCGCGCTACCGAGTCCGACATTGATGCGTTGATCGCATTTAACCAAGGGATCGCCATGGAGACGGAAGGCGTGGCGCTGAGTGGCGAAGTCTTGCGGCAGGGCTTGCATGGACTGCTCTCGCAAGAACGGTATGGCTTTTACTCCGTGGCAGAGATAGATGGCCAAGTGGTCGGTTCGCTCATGATCACGTATGAATGGAGTGATTGGCGGAATGGCGTCATTTGGTGGATCCAGAGTGTCTATGTAAGGGCTGAAAATCGTCGCCAAGGCGTTTACACGGCGCTCTACGAGAATGCCCGGAAATCAGCTCGGGAAAGTGGCGATGTAGCCGCAATCCGGCTGTATGTGGAGAAGGATAATGACGTTGCTCAGCAGACCTACAGCAAGCTGGGCATGAAAGAGACGTATTATCGGATCTTCGAGACAGCATCAGTTTAAGATTCTGCCCTCCGTCACGGCAACCAAGCGGCGTTGCTGGGTTTCCTAAAACATGGCACGTTTCCATGCAATTCTCCTTTTCTTAGGTTTATCGATTCTCGTCTCGGGGGCTCAGGCTGAGCCGGTTAGCTACTACAAGCAGATCCGGCCCGTCTTCCAGGCGAATTGCCAAGGATGCCATCAACCGGCCAAGGCGAAGGGCGGCTATGTCATGACGACGTTTGAGCGCTTGCTTGAGGGTGGCGATGAAGGGTCGGCTATTGTTCCTGGCAAGCCCGATGAGAGTTACCTGATCGAGGAAATCGCCGTTGTTGATGGAAAGGCAGAGATGCCCAAAGGTAAAGCGCCATTGGAGAGTGCGGACATTGATCTCGTCACGCGCTGGATCACTGAGGGTGCCGTGGACGACACGCCGGAAAATGCCAAGATTCGCTACACGGCCGAGAATCCACCGATCTACTCGCGGCCGCCTGTCGTGACGTCGATCGATTTCTCGCCAGATGGGAAATGGTTGGCTATATCGGGTTTCCACGAAGTGCTCTTGCACCGCGCGGATGGTTCGGGATTGGAAGCGAGATTGGTTGGATTGTCAGAAAGAATCGAGTCGGTGGCGTTCTCACCCGATGGAACGCTGCTTGCAGTGACAGGTGGATTGCCAGCACGCATGGGAGAAGTGCAAGTGTGGGATGTGGCCAAGCGTCAGCTCACGCTTTCCGTGCCTGTAACCTACGACACCGTCTATGGGGCGAGCTGGTCGCCTAGTGGAGATCGCATTGCCTTTGGGTGTTCCGACAACACGGTGCGAGCCATTGATGCGAAGACTGGTAAGGAGGTGCTCTTCCAAGGTTCGCACACAGACTGGGTCTTTGACACCGTCTTCTCCGCCGAAGGAACGCATTTGGTTTCCGTAGGCCGTGACATGACGTCCAAACTGACAGAACTCGCCACGCAACGCTTTGTCGACAACGTCACCTCAATCACTCCGAAGGCGCTAAAGGGTGGCATCGCCTCCGTGGATCGTCACCCCAAGAGAGATCATTTCGTGGTCGGTGGTTCTGATGGTGTCCCCAAGATGTATAAGATGTTTCGCACGACGAAGCGCGTCATTGGTGATGATGCCAATCTCTTGCAAGAATTTCCAGCGCTCGAAGGTCGTGTGTTCAGTGTGGCCTTTAGCAACGACGGCAGCCGAGTGGCCGCTGGTAGTAGCCTAGACGGGCGCGGGGAAGTGCAGGTCTTCAGCGTCGATCCGGAAGCGAAGATCGAGGACGCGATTATCAAGATCTTGGAGAAGCCCACGCATTCACGGAATGGCGACGAGAAGAAGAAACTCCAAGCGCACTTTGACGCGAGTTCGGAGACCATTGCTTCACTTAAACTTGAGACCGGTATCTACAGCGTGGCGTTCTCTCCTGACGGAGAAACCTTGGCGGCTTCGGGAACTGACGGCATTATTCGATTGATTCAAGCCAAGGGTGGTGAGGTGACAAAGGCTTTCGAGCCGGTCACGGTGGTGAAACATCTTCCTGGTGAAGTGACAGCCTTAAAAGTGACGCCAAGTGAGATTCGGCTAACCAATCCTCATGCGTATGCGCAAGTGTTGGTAACAGCGCAGTTAGTCACCGGTGAGTTGGTTGACGTGACGCGTGATCTTGCGCTGCCGATGGTTGAAGGACTATCAGTGTCGTCCAATGGGCTTGTTCGTGGTGAGTCGGATGGTGATTACCAACTGACATTTGCCTATGCGGGCCAAGCAGTGGATGTGCCCGTCAGCGTAGCCGGTGTCGAGGGTGACTTCATCCCCGACTATGTGCGCGATGTTAATCCCGTCATTTCGAAGGCTGGCTGTAACATGGGCACGTGCCACGGCGCCAAGGATGGGAAGAACGGTTTCAAGCTCTCCCTACGCGGTTATGATCCGGTCTATGATCTGCGTGCGTTCACAGATGACATAGCCTCGCGTCGTGTGAACTTGGCAGCGCCTGACAGCAGTCTTATTCTCATGAAAGCGACAGCAGGCGTGCCCCATGAGGGTGGGCAAGTGGTCAAGCCGGGGAGTCATGCTTATGAAATGATTCGCAGTTGGGTCGCAGATGGAGCTAAGGTGAATTTCGATTCGCAGAAAGCGACCAAGATCACGTTGTATCCCGAGAACCCTGTCATTCAGTCGATCGGTGACCAACAACAGATCCGCGTGATTGCGAGTTACGCGAATGGCGAAGAGCGCGATGTGAGCCAGGAGTCTTTCACCCAGAGCGGCAATACCGAGATTGTGGAAGTCGATGATTCAGGGTTGATCACCACGCTTCGTCGTGGGGAGGCAGCTGTTCTCGTGCGCTACGAGGGCAACTACGCGTCGACCATCGTGACGGTGATGGGAGACCGTTCCGGCTTTGTTTGGGAAGAGCCTGACAAGTTCAATAAGATCGATGAATTCGTTGTCTCGAAGTTGAAGCGGACAAAGACGGCCTCCTCCGGCTTGTGTTCGGATGAAGACTTTGTTCGGCGCATTCACATTGATCTGACCGGCCTACCACCGTCAGCAGAGAAAGTGACAAGCTTCTTGGGAGACACGCGTGATTCGCAGACCAAGCGTAGCGAACTGATTAATCAACTAATCGGCAGTGAGCCCTTTATCGATCTCTGGTCTAATAAATGGGCCGATCTGCTACAAGTAAATCGCAAGTTTCTCGCGCCTGAAGGAGCCAAGCTCTTCCGCGAATGGATTCGTGCAGAGGTCGCTGCGAATACACCCTACCAGCAATTTGCTCAGAAGGTTCTGACGGCTTCTGGCTCTAACAAAGAGAATCCAGCAGCATCCTACTACAAGATTCTCCGGACGCCTGAAGACACGATGGAGAACACGACGCATCTCTTCATGGGGATACGTTTTAATTGTAATAAGTGTCATGATCATCCGTTCGAACGTTGGACGCAGGACAACTATTACGAAATGGCCGCCTACTTTGGGCAGGTCGGATTGAAGAAAGATGATGCTAGTGGCGACAAGAAGATCGGTGGGACTGCCGTTGAAGGGGGCAAGCCGCTCTATGAAGTCGTTTTTGATAAGAAGGAGGGTGAAGTCATTCACGACCGAACGAAAGAAGTCACTGCGCCAGCCTTTCCGTTCGAGGCCACGACGAAAGCGAGTGATGACGCGAGCCGTCGCGAGAAGTTGTCGGATTGGATCACGTCTGAAGACAACCAATACTTTGCTTCAAGCTATGTGAACCGGATCTGGGGCTACCTCACTGGAACGGGTTTGATCGAGCCGTTGGACGACATTCGAGCTGGCAACCCGCCGACGAATCCAGAATTACTTGATTGGCTGACCGAAGGGTTCATCGCGAGTAACTTCAATACGCGTGAGCTGATTCAATTGATCTGTCAGTCGCGGACCTATCAGTTGTCTATTGAGTCCAATGTCTGGAACGAAGATGATCAAATTAACTACTCGCATGCTAAGGCTCGTCGTCTCCCTGCGGAGGTGCTCTACGACGTCGTTTATGCCGTGACTGGAGCAGAGTCGACTATTCCTGGCGTGCCCAAAGGAACACGTGCGGCGCAGTTGCCTGACGTTGGTGTCGGGCTCGAGGATGGATTCCTAGCGAATCTAGGGAGGCCCGTGCGGGAAAGTTCGTGTGAGTGCGAGCGTAGTAATGAGCTTCAGTTAGGGCCGATTATGGCATTGGTCAGTGGTCCCACTGTCAATGATGCGATTAGTCAGAAAGAGAACGCTATTGCCGAGCTTGTGAAGAAGGAGAAGGACCCGGTTGGTCTGATTAACGCACTCTTCCTTCGTGTTCTCAATCGTCCTGCCACGTCTGAAGAAGTGAAGCTGGCGGAGCAGGCCTTCGAAGTGATCGATGGCGAGCACGAGGAAGTACTCAAGAGTCTTGCCGACTACAAAAATCTGATGGCAGGCGAAGTCGAAGTGCAAGTGAAGGCTCGCGATGAGGGGATCGTGACGGCCAAGAAAACACTCGCTGATTACAAGGTTGAGCTGGTGGGCATTGAGGCACAACGCGATAAGGAGCAGAAAGAGGAGGTGGCCAAGCGTGAGCAGGCGTTGCAGGAGCAGGAGACGGCTTTAGCCGCGAAGCTGGACGACTGGGAAGCCTCACACAAAGATACCACCGGCTGGATGACCTTGCCCCCGAGCACGCTGACAACGTCGAATGGAGCCACCTTGCGTCGGCAGGCGGATGGAGCCGTCGTCGCCAGTGGTCGGAATGACAAGGTCCGTTACGATCTCACTGCGCAGACCGAACTGACGCAGATCACGGGCATTCGGATTGAAGCGCTTGCGGATGAGAAACTGCCAAAGCGTGGTCCGGGTCGCGCGGATGATGGCAACTTCGTCCTGACAGAGTTCGAAGTGCTTGCCTCGCCATTGCCTGATCCAACGACATGGGACAAGCGAGTGACGTGGAGCTTCGAGGAGGCAGCTCAGGGCTGGGGCTATGAGAAGGACTGCAAGATCGGGGTCGCTGATGGTTCTCTAATGATTGAGACCGATGGAAAGACCCCATGGATCCGTCATAAGAAAGTTTCGGGTGAAGCCGGTGACTATGTGCTAGGCGTCACGGCAAAGTTCGCGGGACATATGGATGCTGCCCTTTACTGGACAACGGAGAAGACGAAAGAGCCTGATGGGAAGGTCGTTAGGAAACTTACCATCACTGGGAGCGACTCCGAGTGGACGACGCATTACTTTGCCTTCCATAGCAAGGAAGCGCTAACTGGCCTACGGTTCGACTTTGGCAATGGGAAGGCCAAGATCGCCGTGGATCAATTCGTGCTCTATCGTGGCAAGCTACCTGAAATGAAGGCGATTGTGCTTCAGAACGCCAAGGCGGACTTTAGCCAGGACAATTACGCGGTGGCTACGGCGATCGACGGCAAGCGAGATCAGAACAACAATGGTTGGGCCATTTCACCGCAAGGCGGTCGCGATCACATCGCCACGTTTGAGTTCAAAGAGCCGATTGGTTCGCTCGCCGGGACCCAGTTTCTACTCAAGCTCGACCAGCAGTACAGCGGCAAGAAGTACGGCCTTGGGAAGTTCCGTGTCTCGGTGACCAATGACGCACAGCCGTTGCAACTAGGTTTGCCGCAAGCGGTCTACACCAGAATGCAAACGCCTGCCGCACAGCGAAGTGAGGAGGAACAACAGACGATCTTTAGCTACTTTACAAGTCAAGACGATGAGTGGAACAAGCGCACGCAAGCTCTGGCCAAAGCGAAAGTCCCACGCGGGAAAGACGCGAAACTGACAGAGTTGGAAGGGGCGCTCGCAACAGCAGAGCAGCCGCTGCCTGTCGATCCGAAGCTAAAAGAACTCGAGCGTGCTGTTTCACTGAGCACGGAACAGAAGAAGGACAAGCGCCTAACGGGTGCTCAAGACATCACCTGGGCGCTCATCAACAGCCCGTCGTTCTTGTTCAATCGGTAGTCTAATCTGGATCGAGCAACTGCCGGGGAACACCGATTGGCAGCACTTTCACTAATCCAGTTAGCGAATCCGCACCCTCTGCATCGAATCCGATCTTGCGCGCCACGAACGTCGCTGTCTGTGTTGCCCGCACGCATACTCCGAGCGACTGTCCCGTGTCACAGTCCATCCCCGACGGCAGATCAACCGCCAACACTGGCTTGCCGGATTCGTTGATGGCTCGAATCGCTGACGCAGACGGCTCGCGAACTTCACCAGTGATGCCTGTTCCCAGCAAGGCATCGATGATCCATTCCGACTCCCGCAACCGCTCTTGGAATGCCGCATCGTCAAGGTCGGCAGCTCTGATGAACGGCGTTCCTGCCTTTGCCAACACGGCGAAGTTCGTTTCCGAATCTCCCGCAAGTTCATCCGGGTTCGTGAACAACAGCACCTCAACATCGACGCCGGCTGCTTCAAGATGCCGGGCGATGACATATCCGTCTCCACCATTGTTTCCTTTGCCGCAGCAAATGATAACTCGTCCTTTCACTCCTTCGTTGAGCAGCCAATCAGCACATCCGCGCCCGGCATTCTCCATCAAGACCAGACCAGAGAGGCCGAACTCCACCATCGCCCGACGGTCGACGTCACGAACCTGTTCGCGCGACATGGGAGATGAAGAAGTCATAGGTCGTTCGGAGTTGTTTGGATAAAACGATCAATCAGGGTTAGGCGAAGGCAAGAATGGACGTCGTCAGGCTAGTGAAGGTGTTTCTGGCATACCGGGTTGGCGACAATAGCACGGGATCGAATACTCGTAGAAAGGGATCAGATTTCTTTAGGGGAACCGCGGGAAGGGCTAATCGTAGACCACTCAGCCGATAGCATACTTCGATGGACTCTGTTGGGTGGTGCCCAGGCAAGGAGGTAGTAGGACTAAATCTTACTATTTCGTAGAATTGGGTTTGAAATCGCAATCATTTCGATGATTTTAGAATCATGGAAATAAAGAAGGCCGCAGCCATTCTCGCTAGCTTGGCGCAGCCTAGCCGTTTGCGAGTGTTTCGAATTCTCGTCGGAGCACCCGAGCGCGGACTTTGCGCTGGAGAAATATCCAAACGTCTCAAGATTCCGAAACCTACGCTTTCGTTTCATTTAAAGGAGCTGACCAACGCAGGGATCGTGGTGTCACGCAGGGAGGGCCGCTCACTGTTTTACGAAATCTGCGGCTCCCGCGTGCAGCAACTCATGGGCTTTCTAACAGAGGACTGCTGCCAAGGTCGGCCCGAACTTTGTTTGCCAAAACCCATAGCGGCATGCTGCGAGACTGCACAATAGGACTTCGTTTACAATTTAGATTATGCAATCCGACAACATGAAAACACGTATTGGAATCAATGGATTTGGTCGCGTGGGACGCCTAGGATTTCGCGCGGCGTGGGACAAGGATGACGTGGAGATTGTGCATGTGAACGAGCTTCACGGTGGATCCGAGACTGCTGCTCATTTGCTAGAGTTTGATACGGTCCACGGACGTTGGGACAGGGACATCGTTGCAGAAAACAACAGCTTCGAGGTCGCTGGGAAGCGCGTTAGCTATTCTAACAAAGCCGCTCCTGGAGAGGTTGATTGGGCATCGATGGGGATCGATCTCGTCGTCGAAAGTTCGGGCAAGTTTCGCACGCCTGAACTCTTACAGCCCTACTTCGACGGAGGCGTCACCAAGGTCGTCGTGGCTGCTCCTGTGAAGGAAGGTGCCCTTAATGTGGTGATGGGCTGCAATGATGACCTCTACGACCCTGCGCAACATCACCTCGTCACAGCGGCATCATGCACAACAAACTGCATCGCTCCCGTGGTCAAGGTGATGCATGAGAAGATCGGGATCGAACACGGACTGGTCACGACCCTCCACGATGTCACCAATACCCAAGTCATTGTCGATGCGCCTCACAAAGATCTTCGGCGTGCCCGATCAGCACTCAACTCTCTCATTCCTACCACGACAGGTTCCGCGACGGCGATCACGATGATTTACCCGGAGCTGAAAGGAAAGCTCAACGGTGTCGCTGTCCGCGTTCCGATCTTGAATGCGAGTCTGACGGACTGTGTCTTCGAAATGAAGCGATCGGTGACTTTGGAAGAGGTGAATGGCCTACTGAAAGAGGCATCGGAAACCTATCTGAAAGACATTCTTGGCTACGAGGAGCGGCCACTCGTTTCGACAGACTATGTGAACGACCAGCGCTCGGGCATCGTGGATGCCGCGTCGACGATGGTGAACGACAGCACCCAGATTAAGCTCCTTGTTTGGTACGACAACGAGGTGGGCTACGCATGCCGTATGATGGAGCTGGTGAGCAAAGTCGCGGCAAGTTTACCCAAGGCCTAGAGGATCGCCTCCATGGAAGTACGAAACTACGTGGTGGTCACCGCAACCTATTGGGGATTCACCCTAACGGATGGTGCCCTTCGCATGCTCGTACTACTGCATTTCCATACGCTCGGCTATTCGCCGGTGCAGCTAGCCTTCCTGTTCCTTCTCTACGAGTTCTTCGGCATCGTCACGAACCTCTTCGGCGGTTGGATCGGGTCACGAATGGGTTTGAAGATCACTCTATTTGCGGGATTAGCGACTCAGATTGTGGCCCTGACCATGCTGTCATTCATCCAACCTGGATGGGTCGTTGCAATATCGGTGGCCTATGTGATGGCGGCTCAGGCGCTGTCTGGTATCGCCAAGGATCTCACGAAGATGAGTTCCAAGAGTGCGGTAAAACTGCTCGTCCAGACGAGCGACCATGACCCGTCAGCTTCTGAGCGAAAGTTATTCAAATGGGTCGCGATCCTAACCGGTTCAAAGAATGCTCTAAAAGGTGTGGGATTCTTGTTGGGAGGGGTTCTGCTTGGATGGATTGGCTTTGCTCCGTCCTTGTGGGCGATGGCTGGCGGCCTCACACTCATCCTCATTGCGGGACTGATCTGGCTGAAGCAAGATCTCGGCAAGTCGAAACAGAAGGTCAAGTTTTCTCAACTCTTCTCCAAGAGCCGCGAGATCAACATCCTCTCTGCGGCTCGCTTCTTTCTCTTCGCTTCACGCGACATCTGGTTCGTCGTCGGTCTTCCGATCTTCTTGAAAGTAACGTTGGGCTGGAGCTTTGCCAGCGTGGGCGGCTTCATGGCGGCTTGGGTGATGGGCTATGGACTGGTACAAGCCTCTGCCCCCGCATTCGTGAGGCGGGGCGGCGCCGCGGCCGGGGCCAGGACGGCGCTCATCTGGGGCATTTTATTGGTAGTCGTGACGGCAGCGATTGCTGCGGCAGTCCACTTTGACTACTATCCAAGGATCGCGATCCTCTGTGGACTGGCCATCTTCGGTATTGTCTTCGCCGTGAATTCCGCAGTGCATTCCTACCTGATCCTCGCCTACACCGACTCTGACAAAGTGGCGCTCAATGTCGGATTCTACTACATGGCGAACGCCTGCGGGCGACTCGTGGGAACACTTCTATCTGGTGTTCTTTACCTCAGGGCGGGGTTGTCGGGCTGCCTCTGGACAAGCACTGGCTTTGTCTTTATGGCGGCGATCCTAACCATCATGTTGCCGAAGAAGTTAACACCGCCTGTCTCAGATGCCTAAAACTACAGATCCAGTGATTTAAGAAGAAATGTGGCAGATATCAACTGCTGACATCTTTAAGTGCCTGCGCGATGAGAGTCGTTTGAGGATTCTCCACCTCCTTAGCCAACGGCCGTTGTGCGGCTGCCACTTTATCGAAATACTGGGTTTGGATCAGGTAAAGGTTTCGAAGCTGCTCACATACATGAAACGGCTTGGGATGGTAAAGTCCACCTGTGAGGCCAACTGGACAGTTTACAGGCTTGCCGAGCCTGTAAACCCGATCATTGCGATGAACTTAGATTGTCTGGCCCAATGCAGTGCAGATGTTGCCAAGCTTCTCTCGACCGATTAAAGACAGCTTGCTCACGTCATGGCTCGCATTCGCCAGTGCGGGACCGACTGCCCAAAGCTTGTCATGGAGGGCTCGAATCCTTCCTAGGGCATTCCAATCAGACATCAACGAGCGAGTGATTGCTGTGACTCGAATTTAGTGAGAGCAGAGGTCTGTTTTGTCTCTGGCACTCGCCGGCATTTAGCAATTCTTCCTTTCGCAATGCCATGGCATAGGGTAGCCTGTTTGGAATCTGTTCAGAACAAGCACATTGAGGTCTAAAACTTGACCGATTGCCGACAATGTAATTGGTTCACAGTGAATGGCTTTGGGGCTGTAGCTCAGCGGTTAGAGCAGGGGACTCATAAAGAGCGGGCCAACCAGCCATTCCCTAGGGCAAGGCATAGATGTATTACATGCATAGTTGCAAGAACTAGCCAATATGGGTTGAGAGTGCACTATTGCACTTGTGCCGATTGCCCCCAAACTCCCTATCACTCACCTAGCTGGGGGGCGGTGGCAGCTCTTCATTCCTAAGACTTTCACCGGAACGGGCAAGCCTCGACGTCCTGGCTTTCCCACAAAGGCGGAAGCGGAAAGTTACCGAGAGCGAGTCCTAAAAGGGCAAGAGATTCTGCGTGTCCACCAGTCCGTCGATGCGGGTGATGTCGGCGACGTGAGCAAGGCTAAACGCTACCTTCTACAGAACGGCGTAGAGGACGTCTCCATGCTCGAGCTAGCGCGGTTCTACGTCAGCCACAAGGGCGACAGCACCCAGACGGTCGGCGGATTGTTCGCCGAATACTGGGAAGCGAAAGGTCAGCATCGACGGCCAGCGTACCAGACGGACATCAAGCTCTTCCTGAAGCGGATGACCGAAACCCTTGGGGCCGAAACCCGAATCAGCAATACTTCCTCGGATGTGATCGAACGCGCCATCGATTCTGCCTTCACTCCCACGAATGCCCGCTTCAATAAGATTGTTAGGACGTTGGGGCCCGTTTGGGGCTATGCCCGGAAATGTGGATGGATCGAGGCGAGCCCTTTCGAGCGAATCCAAACCCGAGAGCATAAGAAGGGTGAGACGGCGGTCTACACCTTGGCCGAAGTACGCTTGCTTCTGGCTCATACGACACCCGAGAATCGCGCTCACTGGATACTAGCCCTGTTTGCAGGTATCCGGCCTGTTGAGATCCAACGACTCACGTGGGCTAGTGTGAACCTAGAGGAAGAGCGCGTGATGATTCGCCGTAATGAGTCTAAGACGGGGAAGCCACGGATGGTGGAGCTTGCCCCCAATGTAGTTGCCATGCTGAGGCCATTGCAGGACGTCGATCTCTCACCCAAGGTGAACCACCGAAAGCTTGTGGAGGCCACCAGGATCAGCGCAGGCCTTGTGGGGAAGGGAACCGACATCCCACGGCACACCTTTGCCTCTATGTTCCTCGCTCAATGGGGTGACCTAAGACGTCTTCAGGCGAGCATGGGACACGAGACCCCACAGGTGACACTGACCAACTACTATGACCTGATTCCGAAGGAAGACGCCGAGGCCTTCTGGCAGATCGGGGTAGGGAATGCGCCTGGTTGACTGGTGTTCATATGAACAGTATAGCTGGGGATGGCCAGCTCTCGACGTCGTTACCTCGCCATCCTCAACATTGGCGACGCGCCCGACCCCGACCTCATCGCTCAGATGCTGCCACGGAGTTGCCCCAAGCACGGGTGGCGATGGGTCCGCTCCGAGAGTGGGCATTACTGGGGCGTTCGTGACTCCACGTTGCTGCAGGTGAGAGACGAGCGCTCTGAGTATCCTGCTCGACATTGGGTCCAAGTCGATGACCAGTGGGAGCCGTCGACGGACTGGCAGCCGGTGAAGGAGCTACTCTAGCCTCAGTGCTATCCTGACGACTCCGAGCGTCCGGTTGCTAGGTTGATCTTGACCGTTCTTAAAATGCACCTTGGGCGATGTCGGATCACGTTCAAAGGAATTCGTTTGGAGCTTCCTCTCCGTCGTCAATCATCGCCATGGTGTACTGGTAGTAATCGAACTCCAGGGTGTCCCGTTCGTCCTGCGACAGCTCAACGCTCGGAGTGGCAAGTCGGGACCACAATACCTCTCTCGTCTCGCAGACGAAGGTTCGTTCGAAGTCCTCAACCTTCCCTCTAAAGATCGAGGTCCGCATGGTCAGCTTTGTGTTTAGTATCTGTGTCTCCATGTAGGTAGTTGGTTGGTTTGGGCCGGTTTGTGGATTAACCAGGCGCACTCGATAAAGCAGCACTTCAGCATCGCGAGGCACGGCGACCGAGGTGTTGCTAGGAAAGCGAAGACGTCGGCAGGCGATCGATGACTTGAACGTTGGGGCTGAAGAGACTCATAAACTGGAGGACGAGCGCTTCCGCCTCCTCAGAATCTACCGGCGTGTCCGGGTAGCAGACAACACTCCACTTGCCCCCGATGCCGATCATCTTGAAGAAGCGCCCCTTCTTGGAGCGCAGGAAAACGGCAGCCATCTTCTTGTCCGAGAAGGCCTTGATCTTCGACCATCGATAGGCCCCAAAGTTGCGCTCCTGCCATTGGGTAGCTTCTTCTCCACTTATCTCGAGCTGTCGTGGTGTGCCTTCTAGAATGGCACCGGACCTGCGGGCCCTGGCCACGATTCCAATGCGATCGATGATGATAGGTGGGATGACAATCATAGGGCGAGTTGTTGTGGTAGTGTTTGTGTGGTTTGGGTGAATTGCGGGCAGGAGATATCGTGGATGGATTTCGAAGCCGCGATGCGCGAGATCGGATATCGCGGACCGGAAGGCGGCACTGTTTGTGATCGCGAATTCTTGCTATGAAGCTGCGATCATGTCCCGTAGAACTACGGTCAACGCCTCCTGTGTCTTGGAAAAGTCCGAGGAACGATCACCGGTCGTTTCGTCCATGTAGAGATCACGCCGAACCTCGACCATAATAGCCTGCACACTGGCATTCTTTCGGTAGTGCTTCAGAGGAGTCAGTGCTCCGGAAAAGGGGTGGTTCAGGCCCACGGTGAGGCCACACTCTGCAAAGCCTATCAGAGCAGTATCCCGCAGCGAGTTAGCGGTGTGGAAATCATCGGTCCCAATGCAGATCTCTGGGAAGTCACCCTTGCAGACGGTTTGATAGGGCAGGGGCTTCGAGGGAAAGCTGTGACAGTCGATTAGGAGCGCCTTACCACACTGCTCAAGTTGAACGTCTACCAGGCCCGTGAGGGCTTGGTGATGGGGACGGTAGAAGGCATTCAACAGAACTTCGCGTTCTTCAGCTGTTGGGCATGCCCTTAAGGGGTGTTGTGCGTGCGTCTTCGTGTAGAGAACGCCCATGCCTTTCTTCGCCATGGCCTCGTGGGCGTCGTCCTCGAAGCGCTCCACATCGACGAGCAACCGCGACACTGGAAATACGATTTCGGTTCCACCAATACGGGAGAACAGCTCATCGGTGAAATGGTCAGTCATCCTGAGCATCTCGGTCGCCAAGCACTCATCGCTGAGGAGGAATCGATCTCGGTATTCCGAGGGGATCGTGGTGCTACTGTGAGGAATGTGGAGTATCGGCTTTAGGTTCGCCATGGTTATTTGGAGTTGTCGAGAACGTATATTGGGCTGCCGTGGTCCTGTGTTGCAGATGAACTCTGTTCTGAGAATATTTTCGTTGAGTGTCTCCTATATTTCTTTGTCTAACTTTATTGCTACTGACCAGTGGACGCCCCTAAGAGCCCTTTACTCCGGTGATGCCGGTGGGGATTCCGGCAATCCGAGACTGGATGTCTTCGGCTGCCCTAATGTTGGACTCGATGAGGTCGGGACTGCGTCTGTCGACTGGCTTGCCTGCGAGGAATTCTGGGCTTCTGGGATCGACTCGGACATTGCCTCCTGTGCCTGTTGCCCCATCTCCCGCCCGATCCGCAGGCTGAACTCCTCAGGTGTCTCCTCCTGAGTCTCCGAGGGTTGCCCCTGGTTGGCTTTCTCCGCTTGCGCCAAGCGGGCTTTCA
>Ga0222717_10001227_pt1 | contig 21283 bp, 26 predicted proteins | sample C33_18DmetaG_FD_165053 | JGI IMG/M metagenome (GOLD analysis project Ga0222717, IMG submission 165053) | Estuarine water microbial communities from San Francisco Bay, California, United States - C33_18D | ecosystem: Environmental > Aquatic > Marine > Unclassified | place: USA: California...
ATCTGCATCTTTACATCTAAACTGCTTGTTAAGATTTTAGAGATACCTTATCCAATATATGCTTTCATAATCTTTGCAATAATAATCTACACCTGTCAAAGTTATACTGGACTATACATGGACTACGTGACGCTGGCCTGTTGCAGTGTGCTAGGACTATTTTGTTTCAAATTCAAGATAAGCAGACCCGCAATACTATTGACCTACATCATCATAGACAAGTGGTCAAATCTTGGACAACAGATGGACACCATGTATGATATACCTCAACTCATTACTAGACCATTGTTCCTTGTGTTGCTGTCTGGGGTGTTGTTCTTGGTGTACAGAAGCATCACACAGAAAAATAAAGGCATCGACTACGCATAATAACTACTGCATATGATAGATCAAAAAGCACAAGACGACTTCTACAGAAACGTTTGGCAATCGAACATACACTTATTCAAATACTCAGGCAAGAATCTTGTAGACGAGATCAACGACCTGAACCCAAGTCTGGTAATTGACGCAGGGTGTGGAATCAACTTTCTCAAAGGTAAAATAAAAAATCTCATCGGTTATGATCCTGTGTTCGAGAAAGAAGCGGACATAGTCTGTGGACACTGGGACGCACCTTTCAAACCGGAATGTGCTGATGTTGTGCTGGCACTTGGATCTGTGAATTGGGGTAACCATGATGACATAGCGAACATGTTGATCAAACTCAAATCATGGTTGAAGCCAGGTGGACGATTATACATGAGGGGTGCTCCGGGTGGTTACAAGAATGACCAAGGACTGAAATGGTTCCAATGGGGTACAAAAGAGATAGACTACTATGCGAGGCTGATGGACTTCACCGTGGAGCGTATTGAAATGGAATACAACACAGACGGCACATTACCGGAAAGAGAATGGCCACACAGGTATGTTTGGTTATATCGTAGGAAAGAGATTTAGTAAATCAAGATGATCTGTACTTAAAAGATCAGCAACCTCACTGGGCAATACTGGCTCGTCCATTCTTTCAGGATGCCAAACAATACCGTATACAGGCAAAGTGTTATGTTTGAATGCTTCGATGTTTCCTTGTTTATCATGAGCAACAGCAACGAAGTCTTTGGCTAATTTTTCTATATTTTGTGAGTGAAAGCATTTCACAATATGATCTTGGCCTTCCATTGTAATCTCTATATCGGCATCCACGTGTCCTTTAACATGACCATTGATGCCTTTGCATATATCATTGATCACGAATGCACCATGGCATATCCCTATCACAGGTTTATTATTCGTAATCGCATCTTGATATAGCAAATTCTCTGTTTGATTCCTGGCCACGCTGTCAGGACCTCCTGTTAAAATCAAGCAGTCATAATCAATATCTGGTACTTTTATAGTGTTGGGTACTGGGATCAACTCATGTGCTTGTAAGAACCGGTAGTATGAGCGTTCTAAGGCATCAAATACGAAGTTCCTGGGAGGCCTTATGTATTCAAGTTGACTGATCAATATTTTCATTTTACCAACTATTTACATTGATATTGACAACGGCAATAAATATTGTTACTTTATAAAGTAGGAGAAACATATATGTTAACATCAAAAGAATTCGTAGCAAAAATTGAATCTGAGAACGAGGCACTCTTCAGAGCGTCTGAATTACAGATCAAACACTACTACGAAAACGTTACAGACAAGGACGAGTTGATTGACAACTTTACTGGTCGTATGGTTAACGAAAGAATGAACATGGAAGAAATTTCAAGAGAGGTTGCGGCACTTCCAGCCGGGACTGATCCTAAGAAATTAATCCTTCTTTCGAAACAAGCACACGACGAAGCGAAGCACTTTCAATTTGTAAAAGAAGTTGTTGAGTACCTGAAAGGCGAAGAGATCGACATGCAAGAGGCAGTAGAAAGCCATGCACAGAGATTGGAGCAAAAAGGTGCGGCAATGATCAAAAAGTACAACTGCAATAGCAATCCACTAATGTTAGGCTTATACCAATTGTTAGCGGAAGGCAGAGCGGCAAGAAACTGGGGAATGATGGCGAAGTGCATCAAAGACCCGTTTATATCTTCTAGATATGCCAAAATTGCAAAAGACGAGACTTTCCACGCTACCATCGGTAGAATGGAACTTGAGAAACTTTGTGTCACACAAGAAGCTCAGGATGAGATCAACGCGGTAATCAACGAGTTCAGAAAAGACTTATTTGCAATCACATCTTCTAAAACTGGAACACTTGAAGAAAGTGCCAAGTTGATGGAAGTTTACGCATAATAATTTAAATTACTAAAGGGCGGTATTTTTTTATCGCCCTTTTTTTACGGCTTAAATATCAGTATGGAACACAGCAAAGATTATTCAGAGAAAGTATTAAAGAAAATTGATGAGGACCTGCAAGATTCAGATAAAGCAATCAAAAACCTAAAAGCACACACAGAAGTAAATGCACTCAAAACAGGAAAAAAACTAGAGTATGGCAAAAGCCGTTGGGACTTCGAAAAAAAGAGGGCACTTGAAAGAGGTGCATACCACTTTGACTGGAGCAAGAAAGACAACATAGAGGATGTTTTGATGTTCCATGGCAACATTGATATGGATTGTGATTACTTCATTAAAACCTACGGTGACAAAGCAGAAGACAACGCTGTGCATTGGGCGACAAGAAATAAAAGTGTTGGAGAGAACTACGGTATAGACCAAGAAGTATATGACATAGTGAGATCAGGTGGAGACCCTGAAGGAAAGATATATGGCAGGGCAAACATGTTCACTGATCCCAAAGCAGTCGCACTCGCAGAAGGATTGCTTGGTCTTTATGACTATGAACTAAAACTACACAGTCAAGTTTGCGGACAACTACTTCACATGCACATGGACAACTTTGCGGCAAGACTGGACAGGCAAAACAGTTTTGACGAACTAGATTACGATGTTGATCCAAAGAAGGTACATAGATTTGTCGTTTTCCTTAACGACTGGAGCATGGGGCAGATATGGCACCAGGGAACGGCAACACATACCCATTGGAAAGCGGGCGATGTGATAAGTTGGCACTGGCAAGACTTCCCCCATGGCACAGCAAACATGGGCTGGGATACTAGATACATCTTGCAATACACTGGCAGGACCACAGACAAGACTTGGGACTTCATAGAAAATACCACAAAAGATTCCAAACACAAACTTGACATACACACAAAAGCATAGTAGTATTAATTCATGTACATACTAATGACAGGTGCTCCCGGATCAAAATGGAGCAGTGTGTTCAAAAACATACACAGATCCCCAGACGTAGATCAAACAGATTACACAGAAGAGAGAACATACTGGCACGATGCTGATACTCCTGGTAGAAAACAATTAATGCACACAGGTGCGTATTGGGATCCAGGCATGGAGTTTAGAGCCACAAGAGATAATTGGGACTTGCCGTTTTCCGGAACAGGTAAGAGAATAATAAAGTCACATACCTTTGCACACGAATTAAATCATCTAAAGGACTTAGGACATCCTATAATCATGGTGTATAGGAATGACTTCGAGTGTTTGGATTGGTGGAAACTGTGTGGTGAGTTCAATATCACATATCCCAACTACCAACACTTTGTAAATCTTGACCTCATGTGGGAACACATCCAGGCAGAGAACAAAGACATAATGCAGTTTGTCAAAGACAACTCAGACAGAATCTCCACACCAAAAGATAATGTGGATCTGTGTAGAAGCCTAGGAATTGGTTTCCCGTATCCCAACGGAAAACTACAAAACTACCAACAGAAAGATATTAAGGTATACCTTTATGAATAGGAAGATTTTCGCAGAACTTGTTAAGGAAACAGGCAACGATGTTTCAAAGGTTACACAGCACTTGATTAAAAATCTTTTTGATGTGGAGATTAACCACAGACATGAAAGTTTAGTCGAATACACCAACGACATCGACACAAAATGCCTACACAAATATTTTCAAAAGCATTGGCAGGCCGACATGAAGAAGTGGAAGCATTCTGGATTATCACTTATCGATCAAGTCAACGAGTTGAAACCAAGAGCAGTGTTAGACGTTGGATGTGGATACAATGAGTTTAGGGGAAAGATAAACAATCTGATAGGTATTGATCCTTACAACGATAAAGCAGATTATCAAGTGGATTTAATGAGTTTCAAACCAGAGAACAAATTTGACATCATACTTGCTTTGGGATCAATCAACTTTGGAGGACGCAACAAGATCATAGCAGAAGTATCAAAATGTATCAATATGCTAGAGGACGGAGGCATGATGTTCTTTAGGGTAAATCCAGGAGTGCAACACGACAAGCCTGAAGCGAACTGGATAGAATTTTATGCATGGAACGTGCCGTTTATAATTGAACTAGCAGAAATGTTTAATCTTAAAGTATTAGATATCAGAGATGACAGCAATAAACGTAAATATTTCGTCTATAGAAAGTAAAACAAGTAGACTTATGCTAGAATTGTGCTACAATAAGAAGTAAATACCTACAATGCAAAAACACACAAGAAGTCTATTAGAAGAATTAAGTTCAATGCCCTTGAAAAGGGACAAGGAAGAAGTGGTCGAAAGCCGAGCATCTCATATATTGGAGAGTGCTATCAGACTCATGACCTACATCAGGGAGAACTTCGATCAGGACACTGCATTCAAATTAGAGAAGAAATTCAATTCAGCACTTAAAAATATGGACGCATCCAAGTTCAGCAAAGGTGTTGCACGTATCAAAGAGAACAGAGACGTTAAAGAGAACGTGCTAAAAATCAAAGACGGCGAATACAAAGAGGACTAATCATGTTGATAGAAGATGTCCTAACAGAGTTTAAGAGGACACACCTTGAACACATCGAGGACATCGTGATCACTGACGGCTACGAGGGTGGCAAGGCTGTTGTGGAATACTTTAGGGGACTTTTACTAACTCTGAAAGGCACCAGCTCAGAAGCAATGAGTGTGTCTGTGAAGTGGGACGGTGCGCCTGCCGTGGTTTGTGGTATCAATCCAGACAATGGCAAGTTCTTCGTAGGAACAAAGTCCGTGTTCGCAAAAGCCGCCAAGATAAATTACACAAAGAAAGATGTAGCAAACAATCACGGAACAGATGAACTAGGACAGAAGTTATTGAAGTGCCTGGTACATCTAAAGAAACTGAATATACAAGGCGTAGTGCAAGGTGATCTATTGTATATAGATGACGACATCACACGTAAGAATATAGATGGTAAGCCTCATTTAACATTTACACCAAACACAATCACATATGCTGTGCCAGAAGGTGGAGACCTAGGTAAACAGATAGATAGAGCGAAGGTAGGTATTATATTCCACACAACATACAACGGCGAGACACTTGCAGACATGTCAGCATCTGGGGGAGCAGACGTAAGTGCATTCACTAGAAACAATGACGTGTTCTTTGACAACGCAACATACAAGGACGTGTCAGGCAGTGCCAAGTTCACAGATGATGAAACCAAACAGTTCTACAACGGAATAGAGAAGTTGGAAACACTGTTAAATGGTGTTCCACAGAATCTATCAAGTGTGTTGGGACAGAACCAAGACTTCATCCCCATGTTTCAGATGTACATAAACGCAATGGTCAAACAAGGACAGTTGCCCAGCAACGTCAACCAGTTCTTACTGGGGTTCAAGAAGTTCTACGCAGAAAGAATGCAACAGCAGATGTCGGGATTGAAGGCGCAGAAGGCCTTGCAGTTGAGACAGGACAAGATGAAGCAGATGCCTGTATTCCTTAACAGAGCCAAAAAGCCGTTACAGGCAATGCTGACTTTCTATAAAGCAGTGCAGACCATGAAAGGCTTTGTGTTAAAGAAAATGAACCAAGCACAGGCAATAGGATCATTCCAACAGACAGACGGCGGACTTGAGGTGACAGAACCAGAAGGATTCGTAGCAGTTGATAGATCAGGCAATGCCGTTAAGTTGGTCGATAGGTTAGGATTCTCAAGAAGAAATCTTTCAATCGTCAACAAGTTTAAGAAGTAATTTCAGATATTGATTCACATGACTCTTCAAAAGAGTCTCATCGAAGAAGGTTTTGTAGTTGTGCTCACGTATGGTGTGAGTCATTTCGTACATTTTTGTATGATTACTGCCTTTTAAAGATCTACACAAATCAACGATACATTTGGTACGCGAGCTCAAATCTTGCACATCATCATAGGTTTCATCTATGTGTTCTCCGTATGTCATAAAACCAAGTGCCCGCAACGTTTTAAGATAGTCTGCCTTGGCGTGTACTATGAAGGGTTGTTTGGCCACTATCGACTTCCATAACTTCTCTGTCATGAAGAGCTCGTCAGCCGAAGTCTCCGGTACGATGTTCCAAGCAGAATGATTGTAAGGTTTTTCATATAGGTCTCTGTCAGCACCATACCTTGGGTAATTATTTCGATACTTAGGCAGTTCAAACTCCGGATCGAGTAAAATGTCCTTATCATGGTAACTGAAAAGACTGTTGGAAAGCAGGCCCTCTTTAGACAGAGAATCAAATAGAAGATCTCTGTGCGGTCTTTGTGCCTTGTTGAGAAACAGAAAGTCAAATGCCTTGTGGTTGTGATAAAAATCAAATTGCATATTCTTATACCTTTGTTGCATGATGAACCAGAAGTAAGCCGTGCCGCCATGCCATACATCAAAGTCATATTCTTTTAAAATTTTTGGATACTCTGTGGACATTATCTGCTTTTTAGATTCCCAGAAATTACAAAGCACAATTCTGATATCTTTTTTTACCAAAGTGTCCACCTTATGCATAAGATCATCTTTGAATTCATCAGAAACAACCATACAACCTGTGCTGATTAAAGCAAAGACTTTATCATATTTCGAGTGATCGTTCAACACATGGTTGTAATATATGGTTTCGAATTCTATGTCATGATCTGAAAACCGTAGAAAGTTCTCAACTGATACAACATCAGTGGAGGTTGTAAGGTTTGTGTACACTAAGATCCGGCCCATAAATATGTGTGTATTTAATGATTATCGATTCCACATATTTTTCTTCATACCTAGAGGCCTCGAAGTTGACCATCAGCAGGCTTGACGACCCTTTGGGAGACTTCTGGTTGAAGGACTGGTTCTCTGACTTCCAAGGCAGGGATAGTATATTCGTACATTCTTTCCCACAGCACGAGGAAGACGTCAAAGAGATTATAAAATTTTGTTCGCAACATCTCGATTACACTCATATCATTATCCTAAGTGGACAGGTAGTGCCTATCGAACCAGTACAGGAATTAGTATCAACACAGGAAAAAGTATATGTGTTGAACGATTATGGTTTCACCAGTGACAAGTTCTTACCTATAACCAGTGCCCACAGAACCTTTGGCAAGGGATACATCAATAAGGTGCCATTCGTTCCATGGTCAAAGAGGAAATACGTTCTGAGTTCATTGTCGAGCAGATATGAACCACACCGTTGGATAATAACAAGTTACCTACACAGTCTTAAAAGGAATGATTTCACCTACAGTTTTCATAACGCATATCCAATGACACATGATGTAGACCACTTTATCACAACCGCAAAATCTGTGTGCAACTACGAGGTCGATCCGTTGATGGTATCCTCAGCACAGGATTTGATAGACAACGCACCTATAGTGCCTGCTGGTATGCACAATCCAAGGCCAGAAGGAAAGCAAAATGAAAACACGTTGATTTATGACCAATGTGAAATTGGTGTATATCTTGATAGCAAAGTCCATCTCACCATGGAAGGACAATTCGTTGACACCGGGTATGGTTGCAACATCACAGAGAAGACCATCAAGTGTTTGGCCTCCGGGTGCTTTCCATTACACGTTGGCCAGAGCGGCTTCTACAAGTTTCTATCCAGTATGGGTTTCAATTTCAACACAGAATTAGATCTCGGCTACGATGAAACACCTCATGACAACAGGAAGGCCAAACTAGATGGTGTCATATCGAACATAAACAATTTGCATCCAACACCACACCTTGAAAGCATCTGTAAGCAGAACTATGAATGGTTCCATAATGGTTGGTATGAAAGTTGTGAAAGACAAAACAAGTCATTACTAGATACACTAAAGCGGAGAATCCATGAGCAAAGCAAATAGGATAGGACTTTTTGGCTGTAGCAATCTCTACGGGTACCATCATGCATTTGCGGATGCAGTGTTGGGTGCAAACAAGTTGGAAAAATTGAATGCCTACCTCGATGAACATGTCTACAATACTAAAAATATCACAGATCAGGTCACACACAATGGCACAACAATCAGTAACCATTCCTTTCCAGGGTGCGGTAACACCTACATCAACGAGATGTTGAAACAAAAATTAGACGATATGGATTATGTGTTCGTGCAATTCACAGGACTTACTAGAATAGATGTACCTGGTTACGTTGAAGGATTTCCATTTCAGCATAACGGATGGGTGTTCTCTGGTGGGCAAAACGGGTACTGGAAACAACATGACACCACAGTGTCTATGTTTACCGATCACTACAGTAGGTCCACAGAAGATACAGTGCAAGATAATCTCGCAGTAATTAAACAAACTGTGGACATGTTGGAGCAAAGTAATAAACCATACAACTGGTGTTTCTATTACGATCTTGCCAAAACAAACAAAGAAGACCACGAACCTTTAGTATTAGATACAAACAATAAGTTTATAGATAGTGATCCGCACACGCACTGTTTTACAATGGGCAAAGGAGCAGACGATGGCGTTCACTTCATGTACGACGGCTATAGGGACTGGCTGTGCAAGATCAAACATCAACTCAACCTGCCTCGATAAATATCAATATGCTTACTCCATTTTTAAAGTATGTAGCCGAGGGCAAGGTCATTAGACGTCACGGTGACTTACAGAGATTCTCGTTTCCAGAAGTCACAGAACGGATTTATCTAAGTTTCCTAGCATTGGCCTTGATGAGTCAGAACAAGGATACTCGGTCTTTCACTAAATCATACGCAGACCAAACAATGGCAAAGGGCACGTTTGACCAAGTTAGGATGATCAACAATGATCTTTCTAACATGTTGGCCATAGTGTCAGGTGATCCTGAGATTACCAAGAAACTAAAGAACAAAGACGAAGCACAAGCCATGAGGCAGAGACAACCTGTGCCTGTAATGGCATTGAGAAGATACCTCAGGACGTGGGAAGATCATTTTAAGAATCTTACCCATCTAGAGAGATCTCTTAACATAACCGATGCCAACCTAAAGAACATCAGGCGAGCAGTGGCCAACTACACAAAGTTGAATTCCAAAATGAAGATGCAGACCCTACACAGACTTCAACAGCAATTACAATCTAAACTGCCCAATACAGACATACTAAAAAAATTCAAGGAACTATGATGATGATCAAATATATTTGTGAGAAGTGTGAGTGCGAACAGCATTGTGGGAGATCATGTAGCGAGTGCCTAGACTGTCCTGACTGTGCATGTAAAGAATGTGAAAAATAATGTACCCGACAGGCAGAGACTTCTGGGTAGCATACAAAGGTTCGCATACTAAACCAACTTTCATGAAGGACGAAGGAGACGGACAAGGTCCTCTCAGACAAATAGCATACCGTTACGTCCAAGACTGGAGAGTCTGCGTTGATGCAGGAGCCAACGTTGGCATGTGGACAAGAAATTTGATGCAGGACTTTGATACCGTACACTGTTTCGAGCCTAATCCTGTTTTCATAGAGTGTTGGAATAAGAACATACCCGCTGATCAAAATGCAGTCTTGCATGAAGTAGGCCTAGGTGAGAAAAATTCTAGTGCCTCATTTGATTCACCATTGGACCAGAAATTACAGAGGTCACCGGGTAGTATAAAAATTAAAACCCTAGACAGTTATGAATTAACCAACGTAGACTTTATAAAGATAGATGTTGATGGCTATGAAGATCTACTATTACAAGGTGCTAAAGAAACAATAGCAAACAATTCACCGGTCATAAACATTGAAATGAAACAGACAAAAAGACCAGACGTTGTTAAAGTTTCAAGAAAAATACTCCATGATCTAGGATATAATATGAGAATTCGCACTAGAAGTGACGAAGTCTGGGCAAAATCGTAATATTACAGCATAATTTACCAATCTTACCAATAAATACTTGCAACTTGATCCCTGAGCGGGATCAACGCATTATGTTAACAGAAAAAAAGGAGGATAACAAATGCCAATAGCACCAAACAGAACGGTGACTGCTTTAATCGGAGAACAAGACTTTATCGGTAAAGGCATCACTATGATCGCAGTGGACTGGGACGTAGACGCAGATGCTTCAAGAGAAGCCATGGAAGCAGTCTCTAACACTATACTATCAAGAGCAACAATCTTAGCCGCAGGTGCGGTTTATGACACTGGTACGAAACAAGATTTCTTACTAGAAGGTGACTTCACAGACACTATCAATGATTTCACATCATTAGATGGAACTGTGACAGGAACTTTAGCTCAAGTTTTAGTAGAAGATATCATCAACCTAGGAACAGTAGACTCAATTAACTTTGGTTCAGGTACTGTTGCTGTAACAATTAAAACTACATTCAAATACGCATAATCGTATTGATTGTATATTAATTAGAACAGGAGCAAACAAATGCCAGCAACTAAAAATAACTTTAGTCACGTTACTAATGTTGAATTAGAAGGTGTAGCAACATCTTCTTTCACAGTAGACTTCATCAACACAATGGCGTCTGAAACTAGCGACTTATCATCTGGATCTGCAACAGCAGGTTTAGAGGCGACAAGAGCAGTTATCGGATCGTACATCAACATCCTTTCAGAAGGACCGTTGGCTGATGGAAACACACAAAAAACTTACACAGTTAGAACAGACTCTTTAGGTACTCTAATAAGTGGAAACACTTTAAGAGATGCCATCAGAGCGTTGAACGGTGCAGGTTCAGTTACAGCAACTATCTCAGGTGCGACAGTAACAGCAACTGATGTAGCAATCTTAACTGCGGCGGCTGTATAATAATACAGACGTTAGGTAGTTTACCAAAAAGGGGCGGATCTTTAATTAGGTTCGCCCTTTTTTTATGACTTAAATATCGATATGCACGAGTACAGAATACACACCCTGGTGGACATAACCGACAACGGCAATCTCAAAAAGCAGTTCCCATTCACAACCACAGCAGGTAATCAGATACAAGACAAGCACTCACTGACCATCGCTAGGAATCAGAACAGCAACTTCTCAACACTGATACAACTACTGCAGATGAGGGGTAACATCACATGGGATCACACACCACAAAAAATGGAACTGCCTGACCTAGGCAATCACGCATTCGGATCCTACTACGAGGGCAAACACACGACATGGCACTTTCAGTTCTTCACAGAGCAGTCAGGAGTTTATGGAGATTTTGTTGACCCAACGGCGAGCCTGGTGGAGGACTTTAGCCTCATACCTATTGTTGCCGACTGTATGAACACGGCACACCTACCCATACACACTTTCGTCACAAAAGAAATGCAAGGCACAGACAGGCAGAAGATCATTGGTGCACTTGCGGGCGGTGTCATAAACACGTACTTTTCATACGCCGGTCCTACTGATAAATAATAGTACATTAAGGCACAAACTTTCTAATAATAAAGGCACACACAGGCAATGAATCAGGCTCATCTACAGGCTCTACTAACGGAGGTACAAATCCTCAAAAGAGATTTACAAAGATATATGAGTACAACAGAATTAGAGAAACAGAACCTTGAAGCACACGTGGACCTTTGTTCAGAGAGATACAAAGGATTACACGATAGACTGAGCGCCATCGAGATTCGTCTACAAAAGATGAATGAAGATCAACAGGTCAGTCACAAGAGCAGTCAGAAGACAATCATAGCAACAGCGGGCACAGTAGTCGCAGGCTTACTATCAACAGTGGTAGTGATCCTGATGAAGATGCCAGGCTAACATTACCAATACATGTTCATACAAATAGCACCCAAGGCCAAGGTCTATGTCACAGACACAGACGTAAAATTTATAAAGGCTCACGCACTTGAATCGTTCAGGAGTGACCAACTGTCATTGGAGGATGCCGACAGAGCCAAGAAGTTGGCGGACAAGGCGGTGTTCGTGCGTAAGAAACTTGACACCCACACGCAATATGCTTTAAATAGGAAGATAAAGTTTGTTGCAAATGACAGGAAAAAATAAATCAGAACTGGTAAAACAGATCGAGGCCTATGGGCTGAAGAGCAAACTTGCGGATCTGGCACACAAGGAACAAGCACGTAGACCATTCCAGCACCTACCCAAACAGTTCTCCAAAGGCATCCTCATAGGCAACATAGCGATCGTTCCAAAGAAACACACAGGCACGAGGTATGTCTATGTGATAGCAGACATGATGGAAGCAAAGTTACTTCACGAAGACATCAATCTTAAGCAGACCGCCATACTGGTGGCACACTACCTGGCGGACGGCAAGAACATACCCAACAACATACTGGACGTGGATGCCAAACATGCCTCACAACTGTTCGACATACAGAGTGCCAAACGCATGATAAAGGAAGCACAGAAGAACAAGGACGAACAGATGGAAGATGTGTATTGGGACAGATTGGATGTCGCTAACCGCCTAGCGGACGAGTGCAAGGGCAACATACAGCAGATCTTTAATGACACGTTCGGCACATAGATAATAAATAAACACAGTATGAAGAGCTTAGACCTTACAAAACCAATTACTACAGAATCATTACTGAAAGAATTCGAAAGTAGATTCAACATGACAATGGATCTATCACAGTTCAAAGAAGAAGAATTGCAAGATTACGCAAACCACGTTAGAACGAAAATACACGAGATTACACAGAACACACATTTTGGACAAGAATTAAAAAACGACAACTATCAAAAGAATCAAATGATGTTGGACATCATCAACCAGGCAATATCCGAAAGGAAACTTGCAGAGTATGGCGGTGATACTAACCCAGTGTTAGATAAAGCGTCGGCACCAATCAAAGACAAACTTCGTAAGGGATTAGCATTAAGTCCAGACGAGAGGGAAGCGGCATCTAAACTGTTAGACAATGAAGCGGAACTAAATGAAGTACCTGGTGCAGGCCTGATAAAAAGAGGATTAAAATCACTTGGAGCAAAGGCGGCCGGAGCAGTTGGTATGAAAGGCACAGCGGCAGGATTGAAAGGATCTCTACAAGCAGATAAAAAAGCGAGAGAACTTTATGTGCAACTACGTAGATACGCAGGACAAACAGGTGGTGATGCAGATGCATTAACGGTTACAGATTTACAATCTTTCTTACAGAAACAAGGATACAAAACAGACAGGACACCCAAAGGTCCTCCGGGAAAAGTTTTAAACAAAAAACAAGTAGACGACATTCTAATGAAATCTGTACAAGACACTTTTAGATTCCAAGCACCAGCACAAAAACAAAGTGCTCCAACAATGAAGACAGACTTTATGAAACAGTTCCAACAACTAGCATCAGATCCAGCAACAAAGAAAAAGTTAATGTCTATATTACAAGGACAAACAGTTCCTGCAGAATCAGTGAATGAAGGTGTAGAAGAACAATCAGAATTAATACTAGCGGCCAAAGACATGATGGACAAGGTCACAGGCTACTTAGAAGATCTAGCATCAATGAAAACAGAAGGTGCATTAGAACTAGTAGACAGAATCAGAGACGAAATGGGTGCCGAGAAGGCAGACGCATTTCTAAATAAAATCCAACCAGCGATTGAACAGGCGGAAGCCACTTTAACGACAACTAGACAAGAGCTAGACAACGGTGTAAGAATATTGACCGGAGAAGAAGTTGCATCAGACCCTATGGGCGCCGATGACACGATGGACATGGACACAGATCTAGACTCACTGGACTCAGAAGCGGATGCAGAGACAGATGAGTTTGGAGCCTCTGATGCCGAAGCGGGCGGAACGGAACCTGAGGGCAGAGAGCAAAGAGAATCAAAAGAAGTATTCGAGGCTTCAAACAGATTGTTCAGTAAACTAGCAGGAAAGTAGTCCTGTGAGATTTTTCGAATTCAACAAAAGCGATACAGACCTAGAGTCAGCATTGATCAACATTCTGTTGAACATGAAGGGCGACGCTGACGAGAAAGATCAGGCCACAGACATCAGCATGGACGCTGTAAAACAGATCATGAGCAACACAGGTTACCCGGCGTTCAACTATGATGTGTTCAAGAGGATTTATGACGCAGATGGTGACCTACAGAACGTAGTAGCAGACTTCGACAACGAAAAGATTGTTGTAAAAACAGACGCAGAAGCAGACAAAGATCCTGCCATGGACTACGACGATCAAGGTAGCACTGACGTCGTCAAGAAGATGGCCAAGTCTGCAATGAATAGACGTAAGTAGTTGACATTATAAAAAATACCATATAAAATATAATAATGAAAATACCAAAGGATGTCCTTGATGAAAAGGGAATAACCTATATCCAAAAATATCCTTACGACGAGTTATCGAGAGTAACAAAAAATCACAAACGGCATTATGAAACACCAGATGGCAGACAGGTGCCCAGCGTGACCACAGTGCTGAGTGCCACAAAGGACATGACACATCTACACGCTTGGCGAAAGAGAATAGGTGTGGAGAAGGCACAACAGATAACAACAGAGAGTGCAAACATAGGAACGGTCATGCACCGTAGCCTTGAAAAGCATGTGAAGGGCGAGGACAGGACTCCGGGTTCCAATCTAATTCAGCAGAAGGCACACAAGATGGCCAACGTTATCATAGACAACGGACTAAACAATGTCAGCGAGGTGTGGGGGTCAGAGGTTTCACTGTATTATCCGGAACTGTACGCCGGAACCACCGACCTAGTAGGTGTGTATAAAGATGCTCCTGCAATAATGGACTTCAAACAGGCACGTAGACTCAAGAAGAAAGAGTGGGTAGAAGATTATTTCCTACAACTGGTGGCTTACTCCGAAGCACACAACAAGATGTATGACACGCAGATAAAGACCGGTCGTATATTCATATGCACCCAGAACAACGAATATCAAACATTTGACATAGAAAACTACGATCACTGGGTTGGGCAGTGGTATGCTAAACTAGAAGAGTATTATAAAAAAATTCTATAGATATTTCTTAACAAGATTTGCCCAATGATTACTACCTTCTATACCAGGGTGTCCATCCTTCTCCTTAGGGAAATCTTTAGTGTGTATTTTTAATGAGTACCAAAAATCTTCTATCCAAATATCTTTGTCTAATTTTTCGATTAATTTCTTTAATTTGTTTTTATTGAAGGCTACACCCATTCGTGTCATGTCTTCCGTTTCTATTGACATGAATGCATCTTTTGAATAATTTTCTAAAGACTTGTCATCAATGTCTGGCAAGAATGCGTTGAAGTACCATAATTTTATTCTTTTCTGCTTACAATAATCTTGTAGATGTAACATGTAATGCAAAGTTCTTTCTAGACTAGTATAACTGTTATGACAGTTCTTGTAATAAAATTCTGAGTAGTTGCTGTAATCTCCACCTAGGTTTTCATCAAATGTGTGTATTGGTGTGACAATTATTCTACTGCCATTAGTATTAGGCAACATGAATCTGTCTACATTGGTCCACCCTATAATCAAAGAATCAACTGTGTGATTATTAAGGTGTTCGATTGTCGTGTAAAAGATACGTTCATTAGATCCGCCGCCGTGTGCAAGATTAGTGCTTATGCCACATTTAGTAGTCCATCTATCTTGTGGTTGTAGATATGCTTCTTGTACGTAAGAGCATCCGTTTGCTACTATCATATTTGACATAAAACCTATTTAACAACTGCAACTTCCTTTAATAAATAACGCTATATGCCAATAGTTCAAATTTCAAGAATACAGCACAGACGTGGAAAACGTACGGATCTACCGCAATTGGCCGCGGGAGAACTGGGTTGGGTAATAGACGAACAACGATTGTTCATTGGAAACGGAACAGTGTCGGATGGTGCACCAGCAGTGGGCAACACGGAAATAGTCACATCAGGCAGTTCAGCATTCACGACAGCACTTAATCACACATATCAGGGTTACCTGGGAAACAGCACACCTGTTACCTTATCACAGGCAAGAACTTTACAAAAGAGACTAGATGATTACGTGTCAGTCAAAGACTTTGGTGCCACAGGTGATGACAGCACAGCAGACGTTACTGCAATACAAAATGCTATCGATGAACTTTACATAGACACAGATAAAACAGACACAAGATCAAGGAGGGTGCTTTTCTTCCCGGCAGGCACTTACAGAATCAATGCCGCACTTAAGATACCACCATACGCACACTTGGTTGGAGAAGGCCCAGACAAAACTATTATAAGGAATTCAGGCAATAATGCCGTTATGGTAACACAGGACAACGCAGGCAATGTAGGTCTTAATATAACTGCCCAGGTCAACCAAATACAAATTTCAAACATGACAATCAGGAACACAGTCGCTTATGGCGGTGTGTCTTTAGACAGTGCCAAGGAAGTTTACTTCAACAACTGTAAATTCCTAGGATCCTATGCAACGACGTCCCCGGCGGATGCATCAACATCTAAAGGTGTTACAGTGACTTCTACCACTGCTCTGCCGTGTGAAAAAATATATTTCAATCAATGCCAGTTCACTAAATTTGCAAGATTAGTTGACATGAGTTTTGATGCAACAAATGTTAGATTTAATGATTGTGATTTCAACACTGCCTATTACGGAGCATTGATAGGAGACGAGTGGGACAGTTCTACAACCAATGGTATGACCGTTGGACCAAGAGACATACAATTCATAGGGAACAGTTGGAGCACCATCAGTCAACAAGCAATATACGTCAAGGCACAACAGACAGTTGAGGCACCATCAAGGAACATAATCTCAAGTGGAAATTGGTACGCAAAAGATGTAGCCAACAACTTTGAAGGTGTTGGATCGATCAGAGAAGTACCAGTACTTCGTTATGACCAAGATGAGTGTAGTTCTATAATGGACTTCTTTGAAAGAACTGATCTAAGAAGATCGGACGGTAGTTCAGAATTGAATGCCGCACCGGAATTACAAGGTATTGGCGTACAGACCAAAGCGATCAAATCACAGACTCTAGCAAACAACACATCGGCGGCCACCACATTCAATGAATACCCGGCACTAGCAGGTAAAGGATTGAAAGTTGTTTACAAAATTGTTAGGGGTACACTTGACAGGACAGGTGAAATGGTAGTGAGTGCTTCTACCAACGGTGTGAGTTTCGATGACACCTACACAGAAAGTGGAACTGACGTTGGGGTGGACCTGACAGCAGTACTTGACAACAAAGATTCCACAGCAGGATCGGAAACAGTTGCGTTGAAATTTACAACTACCAATACAGGTACGGCGGCAACTATAGATTACCAAACAACAATCTTAGCATAAACTTCACAAACAGATAGACAGAAAACTTTTTTTGTCGTAATATTAGTACATTATAAAATTACATAACGACGCTGTGATTTTATTCGTATGACAGGTGACAGACAAACACAAAAAAAGTTAAACACACGGATTTAGATAAATATGGATACAACAAAAACAAAACTCAAACACAAAAAATATAAAACCTTAATGCCCAACACCAACTCTAGTACGATCAAAGTTCAAAAAAGAGATGGCAGGCTGGAGATCCTTGACATCAATAAAATCCATTTCGTCGTTGAGGAGGCCTGTGAAGGTCTGTCTGGTGTGTCGTCGTCACAAATAGAAATGAATGCCAACATACAGTTCTATGATGGCATGACAACAAAAGATATTCAGAACGTTCTAGTGAGATCGGCCAACGATCTTATTTCATTAGACGCACCCAACTACCAGTACGCCGCGGCAAGATTACTTTCCTATGACGTAAGGAAGGAAGCACACGGACAATACGAATACATTCCATTATTAAAATTAATTTTAAGGAACATCAGATCAGGTGTGTATGACAAAGGCATACTAGACAAGTATTCAAAGACAGAAATTAAGAAATTCAACACATGGATACGTAGAGACAGAGATCTCAAATTCACATATGCAGGTTTGAGACAGATATGCGACAAGTATCTTGTGCAGGACAGAAGCACAGGACAACTGTATGAGACTCCACAGGACATGTACATGATGATCGCGGCAACACTGTTCGCGGAGTATCCAACTAAATCAAGAATGAGTTACGTTAAGAAATACTACGATGCGATATCACAGCACAAGATAAACATTCCAACACCAGTGATGGCAGGAGTGAGGACACCTATCAGACAATTTGCAAGTTGTGTACTTGTTGACAGTGACGACACTCTGCCAAGTATCTTTTCAAGCGATATGGCCATTGGATTATATGTTGCCAGGAGAGCAGGCATAGGGATCAACGCAGGACGTATCAGAGGCATTAACTCTAAGATCAGGGGAGGGGAGGTCCAACACACAGGAGTCATTCCGTTCCTAAAGAAATTCGAATCAACTGTGAGATGCTGTACACAGAATGGTGTGCGTGGCGGAAACGCAACTGTCCACTTCCCAATATGGCACCCAGAGATAGAAGACATACTAGTATTAAAAAACAACAAAGGCACAGAGGACAACAGAGTGAGACGTATGGATTACTCAATACAAATTTCTAAATTGTTCTATGAGAGATTTATGAACGAGGAAGACATCACTCTTATCTCTCCACACATGGCTCCCGGACTTTACGATGCATTTGGTACCGAGGAGTTTGATGACTTGTACTTGAAGTACGAAGCAGACAAAACTATTCCAAAGAAAACTGTTCCAGCACAGGACTTGTTTTTTGATTTATTAAAAGAGAGAGCAGAGACAGGACGTATCTACATAATGAATTTGGATCACTGTAACTCACACAGTTCATTCAAAGACAAAGTTTCAATGAGTAATTTGTGTCAAGAGATCACACTACCAACAACACCCATACAAGACATACATGATGAGCAAGGAGAGATTGCACTCTGTATTCTTTCAGCGGTTAATGTTGGTGGACTAAATGATTTAAGCGAACTGGAGAACATCTGTGACCTTAGCGTTAGAGCATTAGAACAAATTATAGACTATCAAGATTATCCAGTTAAGGCCGCAGAAGTATCAACAAAGAAAAGAAGAAGTCTCGGAATTGGTTACATTGGACTTGCACACTACCTAGCCAAGAATGGTGTTAAGTATTCTGATCCTAAAGCATGGGATCTAGTTGACAGACTAACTGAAGCATTCCAATACAATCTTCTGAGAGCAAGTTGCAACATAGCAATGGAGAAAGGCAAGTGTGAAGGATTCGAAAGAACAAAATACGCAGACGGCCTGTTACCAATTGATCACTACAAGAAAGAGATTGACGAGATCGTGCCACACAAACAGAGAATGGCATGGGAGAGTTTGAGAAAAGACATAGCCAAGTATGGTTTAAGACACAGCACACTGTCAGCACAGATGCCAAGTGAGAGTAGTTCGGTAGTTTCAAACGAGACAAACGGTATCGAACCACCAAGAGCATTGATGGCAATCAAGAAAAGCAAGAAAGGTCCTCTGAAGCAGATAGCACCAGGGTTCCCTAAACTTAAAAATGATTACACTTTACTATGGGACATGCCAAGCAACGAAGGTTACATCAATGTTGTTGCTATGATGCAGAAATATTTTGATCAAGCAATATCAGGCAACTGGTCATACAACCCATTACACTATGAGAACAACGAAGTGCCTCTGTCAGCGATGGCACAGGACATGCTCACAGCATACAAACTTGGTTGGAAAACAAGTTACTATCAGAACACATACGATTTCAAAGGGGAGGAAGAGGACGTACAACCAGCGGGCATTGCCACACAACTAGAAGACGATGGCGAGGATGTGATCCTTGAACCTGAAAATCCAGTTGAACAGATAAGTACAACCGCAGACGACGACGGTGAGTGCGACGCTTGTACAATCTAACATTAGAGAATTTTTATGACAAAAACAGTTTTTAACCAGGGGAAAGTTGACTTCGCTAAACAGCCTATGTTCTTTGGCGAGGACGGTGGCGTACAGAGATACGACAACTTCAAGCACCCACAGTTCGACAAGTTGAACCAGACAATGATCGGTTACTTCTGGAGACCAGAAGAGGTATCTCTACAGAAGGACAGAGCGGACTTCATGAACTTCAGACCTGAACAGAAACACATATTCACAAGTAACTTGAAATACCAAACACTGTTGGATTCAGTGCAGGGCAGAGGACCAAGCCTTATGTTCTTGCCATATGTCAGCAATCCAGAACTAGAAGGTTGCATAGTTACATGGGACTTCTTTGAAACTATACACTCAAGATCATACACACACATCATGAAGAACGTGTACGCAGATCCTAGTGAGGTGTTTGATACTATCTTGGATGACAAAGAAATATTAAAGAGAGCAAAGAGTGTCACATACGAATATGACAAGTTTGGTAAGATGGCATTGGATCATGCGGTTGGCAAGAAAGTTGACATGCTTGAATTGAAGAGACAACTGTACCTAGCAATGAACACAGTCAATCTATTAGAGGGATTGAGATTCTATATATCATTTGCTTGTACATTCGCATTTGGCGAACTGAAACTCATGGAAGGTTCAGCAAAGATCCTATCATTGATCGCAAGGGACGAAGCCACACACTTGAACTTATCCACACACGTGATCAAGGCTTGGCAAAAAGGCGATGACGCAGAAATGACCAAGGCCATGAAAGGAACAGAGAAGACAGTGATACAGATGTTCAAGGACTGTGTTGAAGAAGAGAAGGCATGGGCCAAGTACCTGTTCAAGGATGGTTCTATCATAGGACTGAACGAGAAACTATTAGGCAACTACGTTGAGTGGATTGCCAATAAGAGACTGAGAGCACTGGGATATGATCCACTGTATGACATATCAGCATCAGCGAATCCACTGCCGTGGACACAGCACTGGCTGTCAAGCAAAGGTATGCAGGTTGCACCACAGGAGACTGAAGTGGAATCATACATCGTTGGCGGTATCAAGCAAGACGTCAAAAAAGGACAATTCAGCAAATTTAAGTTATAAACCAAGCAGTTTTTGGCATCCATAAATACTGCTATGCCAAGGATATCCAGACACAGAGACAAATGTAAGACCGGCCACGGATGTGATAGAACAAAACCTGTGCTGTGTTCACAGTTCACAGTTTTCGCAAATGGTAAACCAATAT
>Ga0222717_10001232_pt1 | contig 21254 bp, 22 predicted proteins | sample C33_18DmetaG_FD_165053 | JGI IMG/M metagenome (GOLD analysis project Ga0222717, IMG submission 165053) | Estuarine water microbial communities from San Francisco Bay, California, United States - C33_18D | ecosystem: Environmental > Aquatic > Marine > Unclassified | place: USA: California...
TTTCATTAACTCTTCTGTTGTTAATAAGTTAATATCAAAATCTTCTTCTAATATACACGGAGGAATCCATGAAGCCATTTGTTCCTCTACACCGCCACCTAGTTCTTCTATAAGGTCAGCAAACTCTTCTTCTTGTTCCTCTGTCCAATTTTCCGGTTCACCTGCATGACGCATTTTTCTAAACGCTTTACCCTGTGCGTTAGTAACTGCTAACTTTTCCATACCGGATGCTTGCCTTACCCAAATCTTTGTTCCATCTTCTAACTCTATCTCTTTCTTCATTACAGGCATAATACCACACTCTCGCTCTCGCTAATACTCTGTAAAAGGTATTCCTTTAATAAAGAATTACTCTTCTTCGTCTACTTTTACGGGAACAATAACTTTTGGTTTAGGTTTAGCAACAGGCTTAGATACCATAGGAAATCTTCGGCAGTATTTTAGAATCTTTCTTTTATCACCAATAGCAACAATATTATCCATCTGTTCAGCAGGTATTTCCCTACCTAATGATTTAATGAAATCTTTCAAGTTTTACACCTCAGAAAGCAGTTGAGCCTAATGCGCCACCCTTTGCTTGAACAGTCATGCAACCCAAATCATCATCATATAATGCTACGAAACCAACACTCATTGTATTTGTGTCTCTACCACTTACGTTAGCGGTAGGGGCTTCCCAACGAATGTTATAGAAGTTAAATCTTAAAAAGTTATCAGCACCACTCGCTTCTTCTTGAAACTCTAAAATCATAACAGGGTCAGTACCGTCGTTGTAAGCAAGACCATCTTCTGTAATTAAGGATGTATAATCCGGCTCATCTAAGGATTGGTTGCCATAAAGAACTGTATTAAACTCTACTGTACCAGTAACTTCTCTTCTTTGCATTTTAGGTTGGCTACTGTATGTACTGTCTCCTATTGCGTATGCGTTATCTGTATCGGGGTTTAGGCTTATTTGGAAATCAACTGATTTAACACTTGCTGATGCATTCGGTGCTGCGTCTGTTCCATCGTCAAACTTAACTACACCATTAGAAAAATAAAGTGCGTCTAATGCTGCTCCACCAAAAGTAACTGCTGTATCTGAAATGTCATCTTGTGTTGCCTTTTCTCTTTGGCCTACGAAATCTGCTGTAAGCATAACGTACTCACCTACACTTGCTGTAATGGATAATGTTTTTGCTACCATACCTGTGTAAGTGTGTATTTTTTGTTCCCTACCTACTTCAAAAGTGTAAGAATTGTATGTATCTGCGGCTACTGCCGGCTCTTTGAATAAGTGAATTGCATTACCTCCTCCGTCGTAGGTTGTTTTTGGGAAGAATGCTGCTAAAGTATTACCTAAAAACTCATCTAGTTGAACGGCCATATTATAGCCACCTTCTGAGTATTCTGTACCAGTAACAGATTTACCCACAACAGGTCTACTCATGTCCTGTCTTGTCAACAAATCCATTCTTGTAGCAAACGATTCGTCATCTACTTCACCAAAAACGTCTGCTGTCGCCTCACTACCGTAACTGCTTTCTTTCTTTAATCCAACATATCTATTTAGAAACTCTACCATATAAATACCTCTAGTATAGTGTGTCGAGGTGTTGACTGCCTTATCAATATTATTATCGGTGTCTCATATCTATTCTTCGCATATAAGTAAGAGTAAGCACATGAACACATATAGTTTCGTCATCATCCATCTTTGAATCTAGTTTAGCATCGTATGAAATAATACTGTCTGTTGTGGCTTGTACCCCAGTATTTGTGTATAATTCATCGAATACTTCTCCCATAATATTAAGTCCTGCTCGGTAAGCATCTTCATAATTAGTACCCCTAACAGTAATAAATACCCTAACATCGTACTCTTGTGTTATTTTTGCACCACCTAATGACTCAAAATTAGGTGAGATTAACTCAGATATTAAAACGTGTATGCTTGGTACAGGTATTCTGTTAAGCATTTGCGAAGATATATCATAACCATATATTATTGATGAGTCCGGTACTTGTGTTTTTAGATACATTCTAGTACTATCTTTTAGTTGTTGTACTATACCAAGACCCATTCTAGCCAAAGTATCTTGCGCGAAGTCAGATATTAATAGTTCTTCGGGTGTAAATGCACCGAACTTAGAGTAATATACAGCCGACCATTTTACGCTGCCGCTAGTATTACCCCAACTAACCGACGCGCTGCTTCCAGTCGCTCCTGTGACGCTATAATAGGCAACTGCGCCAGTAAAGTCGTTAACTATTTCGTGTGTGTAAAGTTTTGCTGCCCCACTTGCCTCTAAAGTTAGTCTTAAGATTAAAGTAACTGGATTCTCTTCTTCTTTTTTAATATCTAAATCGCTAACAGTAACAGTACTAGCACCTACTAAACTTAATGATGTATTATTACCTGTTGATTTTACCTCTACTTTATGAGTACCATTATCTAAGGTCATAAGAACAGTATTAGTACTAGGTGCGGTAGTATATTCAAACGCAGCAACTAAGGTATAAGAGCCACCTGCTTCCGGTGTAATGCTGTATGTTCCGTTAGTAATTACCCAATCACCACCGGATGCTGAACCACTACCGGCAGCAGTCCAACTATCATTAAATGTACCAGTTAATGCAGTAGGGTCTGAACCCGTCATCCTACTATTCCAATACTGTGTTTTTGTTGCTATACCCATATTAACCACCTCTTGCATTCTTTAAGTGATTAACTAATCTTTTTGTTCCACCTAAAGGGTGTGAGTCTATTCTAAAACTACCTGTACCTTCTGCCGTCAACTCAGTTAGATTAGCACCCCTACTACCAGTAACACCTCTTGGTTGTTCGTCATAACTTTGTCCTTCATCATACGAACCCACAAAGAAAGATGTGAATTGATTTTTAGATTCCAATGATTTTCTACCCCACCATAAAGAATTACCTATAACATCATACAAATCTCTATCAGTTCTTTTATTAGAGTTATATTTACCCTTAAAGTTTCTACGCATATTTACAACTTGGTCCACAGTCATAAACGCGGCATCAGTTAAGGCATCTTCCATAGCATTTTCCATAGCCTTTGTTACTTCTTTATTGATAGTAGTAAATATTTTTTTGTATGCCGACCTATCAAAGTAAGCCTCAAACCCAATATCACTTTGTCTATTTTTGGTTATGTTTAAGGCATTTTTTTGTGTTTGTATATTACGTGGTCCTTGATACCCATAAAAGTTTCTCACTTTTTCGTCTAAAACACTTTGTTGCTCATCTAATTTACCTACAACATTCGCTCTAAACTTAGTTACTGCGTCTATTTTAGGAAACCCTGCGTGTATATAAGGTACTTTTGTAAATCCTTTCATGTTCTCACCTAATCTACACTACCCAAGTGGGCTAGTCTAGTTAGATTAAATGTACCTCTTTCTCTCAACACTCCACCTCTCATAGAGTTTTCTTGAAATGTACCCTCATCTTCCATATAGTAGGCTGCTGCAATATCGGCACATATTTCTCTAAGAACGTGAGCAAACTCTCCCGCTTGAACGGTAACGCCTGTGGCGTGGTCTGCACTAATTCCCTCAACACCTGTTAGTATGTTAGAATCATCAGAGTCTTTGCCTGTCCAAGAAAAAGAGTCGCCATCTACGTTTCCATTACCTGTTGTGGTAAAGGAGGCAGAACTAGTTAAAGTAATACTAGTAGCGCCCGCACTTACCGCACCGTTAAGTGTAGTGTCTGCTATTGATTTACTAGGTACATTTCTACCGTAGTCTCTAAAAACTTGGTCTATATCTATTGTAGCCCTGCGTATAGCAAGCGTTAACTTAGATGCTGCTTGTGTGCGTTGGGCTGAGTTTAGCCCAAGCCTCATACCAACATCACTTGAAGTACAATAATAGACCATTACTTAACACCGTTCCTGTTATTATCACAAAAAGCATACGCTTCTGCATTTTGTTATACGCTTTTAGTGTCTTTTCAAGGTTTCCTAATCTTTGTGTAACATCTCTACACCATATATGCCATTCTTCTTGATTCATAATATCACATCTGCGTTGATAACCCCATAGCCCCTGCCACTATTGCTATCAATGCTAATGTAATCTTTTGGGTGTTTGACATATAGGATGCAATAAGACCATTAGTAACCTCTAATTCAGTAGCCACTTGTGCTAATCCGGTTTTCATATCCATGTTAGACTGAACCAATTGTTCAATAAGCCTTTCATGTCTTCTTCCGGTTTCTTCTAAATTATCTAATCTTATACTAATAACGCTATCTTCATTCATCCATACTCGCCTTCAATCGAGCAATTAGGTCTGATTTCTTACCGCTAACAGCAAGGCCCTTTTCTTTTAGCATAGCCTTTAATTCAGTAACATTACGGGACTCAAGAGTTTCGTCTAAAGTTTTTAGTTCCGCTTTTGCCTCTACAAGTTTTTCTTTTACTTCATCTACGTTGTCAATAATCTCATCAAGAGTTATTTTACCGTCAGCATTTAGTACCAAGAACTTTTTGTAAAGCCATACTCCTATTCCCGCTAATCCTACTAATGTTAGTAAGATTATCTCTATATCACCAAGCAAAGATGATGAATCTAGGGGTATGCAGTCTATCGTTTCGTTCAATGCATTTAAGCAAGTTTCGGCTGTTGTGTTGTTACTCATTTTCTTCACGCTCATATATTATTTGTTTTACGGCTGAGAAAGGAATAACACTAAAAGGTCTAGTCGCACCTACTCGATATAACTTGAACCCATGAAGTGTTTCTTCAATGTTTACATTAGTATATGATTTTTCGGGAGGACTATAAACAATCTTCCCCTTCCTCACGGCAGCCATAATACAACCAATACATAAAACCTACTTAAAAGGTTACTCTCCTAGAATACCGCTTTCTAGCAGCATATCTATGATTTCTTTGTAATATTCATAATCGCTTATTGTACAAATAGGCTCTATGTGTGTGTCGCCAACACTATAATTAGCAAATGCTTTTGAACTAACAAATACATTATACTTTGTAATATCATTACCTACGGTATCATTTACTTGTACTATAAGTGTGACTGGGGCATCCTTTGCTATAACTTCCCCTACTACATTATTACAAGTAATGATTCCATCTCTTTCTAAAGTCTCTAAACTAAATGAAGGGCCTGTCATACCTAATATTATTATTAAGGAAATAATAAAGACAGGGGCGTTGCTTTCGCTCATGGTATTAACTACTATTCGCGTTAGTTAAATTATCTCCAACGTGGACCTTCAAACCAACCAACAAGGCTAGTTCTTGAACCTTTTGTTATCGGACTTACACCATGTTCTAGGTAAGAATAGAAAACAATTATCGAGCCTTGTTTTATTAGTGCTTCGGGGTCAGGGTTTTGTGTATGTGAAAAAGTTAATATACCACCTTCATATTCGCTAGGGTCGGTTAGTTGTACGACAATACTAAGTTTTCTATGAAACCCATCTTGTCTATTGTAGTTGACATCGTGGTGCATATCGTATTTGTGTCCTACATCAGCATATTCTGTAAACTGTAACGGTGGCAAATAGGTTATTGTAGTTTGGAAATATTGGTTTGCATCTAAAGCAATTTTCTTAAAAACATCATGCATTTCTTGATAGACACCTTCGTTTTGTAGCCATCGGATTTGTGTTTTTCTATGGCTGTCATCTTTGTTAAAAGTAGATGCCTCTTGTGGTTCTACTAACTTACCTGCTTCTATCCATCTTTCACAGGTTTCTTTGTCTAGTATTTCTTCGTATAGTAACCAGTTTGGGTACTGCATATACAAATCAGCCTGTATTGCTTATTTAAGGTGTACCTAATTAAAATTAAGCATAATTGTCAATTCAGGTGCGGCTGTTGAGCCGTAAGCATTAGTAGCCGTACAATTTACTTTCATTATTAATACCGTACCATTAGGGGGATATGTTACACCGCTTTTACCACCCGCAAACTGCCAATACACCTTTTCACCTGCACCGTCTGTACCTGTTGCATCTTGGCTTGTTGATGCCGTACCTATAACTGAATAAGTACCATTAGTATCTGAGTTTGAATCAATTGATACATCCCATAAAAATGACGTTGCGCCTGTGGCCCTACAATACCCTTTGAATATAAATGTCTCAGTAACAGCATTATTATTGTACGCACTCGCCATGTGATTTACTTGGAAAAAATCGGCATAAGCCCTTGAACTAAAACTTGAACCATCATCTTCAAAGAAAGTAATTCCTGTGAAGCAATCAACCACAACTGCATCATCGTAATTACCGCTAGAAGATGTTGCTATACTTACATTAGTAGGGGCTACTGCGGTTTGACCCGCTTGTGCTACCGAACCTACCGTTCCCATAAAACTCATACTATCAACCTACTTGTACCCAATTTGTAGAAGATACGCAAATGTATGATGTTGCTTCATTATCTGCTACTGCTGCATTAGTAGCCCAATTGCTTACGATAGAGTTGCTTGTACCAAGACCTACTGTTGCACTAGAGCCAGTATTGTTGAATATAGTAAATTGTGTACCTACTGTTGCGCTTGCGGGTAATGTTAGTGTACCTGCTGTCCAATAAACGTATGAACCGGATTGTGCTTCTGTTAATGTTGTATTACTTGATACTGCTACAACTTGTGCTTTAGATGCAATACCACCATTAGAATCTCCTTTAATCCAAGTAACGCCACCATCACCGGAACTTATTGATAATTGGTCTGAACCTGTTGCTGAATCAGCATCAATAGCACCGATAATTACGTTATTATTTCCTGAGGTTATATTATCTCCTGCTGCTTTTCCGAGCAATATATTATATGTACCTGAATTAATCGCGCCACCAGCAGTTCTACCAAGTAAAGTGTTATTACCACCTGTTGTTACACTATCACCTGCACCCCATCCTACAATTGTATTTGCAGATGATGATGATGCGGAGTAACCTGTCGCATAACCAACAAACACATTTTGCCCGCCACTTGTTAATCCCCTACCTGCTTCTCCGCCTATTGCTACGTTACTTCCCGATGTGCATTGACCTAATGCGTCATAACCAATTGCTACGTTAAGTGTGGAAATAGTGCAAGCGTCTAATGCTTGATACCCAATTGCTATGTTATTACTACCTGTGGTTATTGCTGAACCTGCTTGATGCCCTATTAATACTGAATTATCAGCAGCAGTAACAGCATCTCCGGCATAGTTTCCAATAACTACATTCTTTTCTCCACCTGCAACAGCACCACCTAAAGCATCATATCCAATTGCTATATTATCTGATTCAGTATCAAAACCATTAGCAGCATTATAACCAATCCCTATATTTCTTACTCCGGTTGTTACATCCCCTAAAGCATCATAACCAAGTGCTACATTGTGTTCTCCTGTGGTCATTTTCCAACCTGCTGAATAGCCTATTAGTGTGTTAAAACTGCCCGTTGTAAGTGCATATCCCGTTAATGAGCCTACTGCTACGTTATTTGATGCGGTACTAGCAGAAGTGCAATACATAGAACTAACCCCGATTGCTGTATTGTTTTGAAAACTTGTTGTAGTAGCAGAATTACCATGCATCGCATAAAAACCAATTGCTGTATTTTTTTGTCCTTCCCCTGCTTGATAACCTGCTCTCCCACCAACATAAGTTGAACCTAAGCCTATTACATCATTTGAACCTGCATTATATCCTATTGCAGTAGCCCATGTTTGACCCGATTTAGCCCCTTTTTGTCCAGCACCATATCCAACAAAGGTTGCTCTTTCAAAGTTTGAGTTTGCATCTCCTGAAGAAACACCTCTACCTGCCGCATAACCAACAGCAGTATTACCACTTGCAGTTGAATATCGTAAAGCATACCTACCTACTGCCACAGCGCTATGTGTATTTGCATCATTTAATGCCCATTGACCTATTGCTATTGAACCCGAAGTAGTTGTAAGTGAACTAAGAGCATCTGTACCTATTGCTATATTATAGTCTCCTGAAGTTAATGAACTTAAAACACCCTTTCCTATACCTATATTTTCAATAGCACTAGATAATGTTCCTGTTGTTGGGGCTGAACCATCACTATTTGGTTGAAGTAAAAATCCATCAGTAAAATTAGTGGCATCCATTAATACATCATCTAAATCACCAATAGAACCTGTGCCGCCACTTGGTCCAGTAGGACCTTCAGGTCCCGTTGGACCTGTTGGACCCGTAGGGCCTGTCGGTCCTGTATCGCCTTGAGGTATCGAGAAAGCAAACACCTTAGCCGTGTCCGGCCCACTTGCTGTTACACCTATTGGTCCAGTAGAAGCGGTTGGAGTTCCGAAGCCAGCCGCAGGTCCAGTAGCACCATCGCTACCATCTAACCCATCAGAACCGGCAGGTCCAGTCGGACCTATCGGTCCAGTAGGGCCGGTAGGCCCTGTTGGTCCTGTTGCACCGGGAGGAATAGTAAAAGCAAACACTTTCGCTGTGTCCGGCCCACTAGCACTAATGGCTAAAGGACCACTTGATACGGTAGGTGTACCAAATCCGGCGGCTGCCCCGTCGCTACCATCATTTCCGGCTGGACCTGTATCACCTTGAGGAATGCTGAAAGCAAAGATTTTCGCAGTGTCCGGTCCACTCGCAGTTACACCAATAGGACCTGTGCTTGCTGTTGGAGTTCCAAAACCTGCCGCCGGACCAGTAGGTCCAGTTGGGCCATCACTACCTGCTTCTCCCTGTGGTATTGAGAAAGCGAAAACTTTTGCTGTGTCAGGACCACTAGAGGTAACTCCGATAGGTCCGGTAGAGGCAGTTGGCGTACCGAAACCTGCCGCAGTACCAGTTGGTCCTGTCGGACCCGTAGGACCTGTTGGACCGTCTGCACCAGTAGGGCCGGTAGGTCCAGTTGGTCCCGTAGCACCCTGTGGTATAGAAAATGCGAATACTTTAGCGGTATCAGGACCGCTTGCTGTTACTCCAATAGGCCCTGTACTAGCAGTAGGCGTTCCAAACCCTGCTGCCGTTCCAGTAGGACCAGTAGAGCCAGTTGGTCCGGTAGGTCCAGTCGGGCCAGTTGGACCATCGGGTCCAATAGGTCCTGTGGGTCCTGTCGCACCAGTAGGTCCGGTCGGACCTGTATCTCCGGCTGATGCTAATATACTCCAATAAGAAGTATTAGTAGGTAATATAGAGCCGGATGAAGTATGTGCTTGAATACAAATGTATGATGATTCATCAACAGAATAGTAAACTGCGTCGTCTACTTGATAAGATACAGAACCACTAGACCACGTTCCTTCCCAAACTAAACCTTCCGGTCCTGTACTTCCCGCAGGTCCCGTAGGTCCAGTAGCCCCTGTTGGTCCAGTAGGACCTGTTGGTCCAGCCGGGCCTATCGGTCCAGTAGGTCCAGTAGGTCCGGTTGCCCCATCACTACCATCTGCTCCCGCAGGTCCAGTAGGGCCGGTCGGCCCAGTTGCCCCCGCAGGGATTGAGAAGGCAAAAACTTTAGCAGTATCGGGTCCTGATGCTGTTATCCCAATAGGTCCTGTACTTGCGGTTGGAGTACCAAAACCTGCGGCTGCGCCTGTGGGACCAGTAGGTCCTGTACTTCCAGTAGGTCCTGTTGCTCCCGTAGGCCCTGTCGGTCCATCTGAACCTGTCGGTCCTGTTGGCCCAACATCTCCTTGAGGTATGCTAAACGCAAAAACTTTTGCTGTATCAGGACCGGATGCTGTTATGCCTATCGGTCCAGTAGATGCCGTAGGTGTTCCGAACCCTGCTGCTGCGCCTGTTGGTCCGGTAGGGCCAGTAGGTCCATCAGAACCAGTAGGTCCAGTAGGTCCTGTTGGACCTATCGCACCGTCTGCGCCATCAGCACCGGCTGGCCCGGTAGGTCCTGTTGCACCATCCGAACCCGCAGGGCCAGTAGGACCATCTGCACCTGTTGGACCAGTCGGACCATCGGGTCCAGTTAATCCAGTAGGTCCTGTTGGGCCTGTTGCCCCGTCAGCACCGGAAGGTCCTGTGGGTCCTATTGGGCCTTCTGCTCCCGTAGGACCAGTATCTCCTTGTGGAATAGTAAAGGCAAATATTTTTGCTGTATCGGGGCCGCTAGATGTAACTCCGATAGGGCCTGTTGCTGCCGTAGGTGTACCAAATCCGGCTGCTGTACCAGTAGGTCCGGTAGGACCTGTCGCCCCTGTTGGCCCTGTGGCTCCATCTAAACCATCACTACCTGCTGCACCAGTAGGACCTGTCGGTCCAGTCGGTCCGGTTGCGCCAGTAGGTCCGGTAGGACCTGCCGGTCCTGTTGCACCGTCTAAACCATCCGCACCTGCGGGTCCTGTTGCACCAGTAGGTCCAGTAGCCCCAGTAGGACCTGTCGGTCCGGCTACTCCTTGTGGTCCGGTGGGACCAGTAGGGCCTGTGGAACCAGTAGGGCCGGTAGGTCCTGTTGCGCCAGTATCTCCTTTGGCTGAAAGAACAGCCCAGTAAGAAGCATTAGGTGGCTCTTGGTTTGAGTGCGCTGCTGTGGCTATGTAAGAGTTACCGTTGTGTGTAACTGCGTCATCAATAGAATAAGTAGTGCTTGAGTTCCAAGCGCCTTCAAAGACTAAACCTTCGGGTCCTACCGCACCTGCTGGCCCAGTTGGGCCAGTAGCACCTGTGGGTCCTGTGGGTCCTGTTGGACCAGTTGCACCATCAGCACCGTCGGAACCGGCAGGTCCCGTAGGTCCGGTTGCACCGACAGAACCAGTTGCCCCAGTCGGTCCAGTTGGGCCGGCAATTCCTTGAGGTCCGGTTGGACCACTAGGTCCAGTAGCACCTGTGGGACCAGTTGCCCCTGTGGGTCCGGTAGGCCCTGTTGGGCCTGTGGGTCCGGTGGGTCCAGTAACACCTACGGATGTGATTACCATCCATACATCTGTTGCTGTTTTTTTAACCACCGATTTAGTATATTGAGAAAGAGTAGCAGCACCATTAAGTGTAACGCCAGTATCGCCACTAATTGTTAATGTTCCACTACCTATATTTAAGACGTGTATTTCAGTTAAGTCAACTAAAAAAGGAACATTAGCGTTAGTAGGTATGGTAAGTGTGTTATCACTACTACTATTAAAAACAATTAATCTACCTTCGTCTTTACGAAGTAAAGTATAATCACTAGTTTTGTTTACGGTAGGTCTTACATCAACAGCCATACCACCAACAGTAGACCCATCACCATAAAACAAATACCCTGCATCAGCATCCTTATACAAATGTTGAGTATGGGGGGTTACTGCTAGTCTTTCACTTTCAGTAGTTAAAAAGATATTTTTATTGTTTGTTAAAACATCCGCCATGCTACTCGCTCCTGTTTTTATTCAATATCAAGTCATCCATAAAGGTTTGGTAGGAAGATTACTATAAGCCTCATCAGGTGTATCGTAGTTTTGCGGTAAATCTAACAACGCAGTACGATAAGTTCTCAAATCTGTTTTTTGGGAATCTGTTAGATTTTCCCATCTTATAGCAAGTTGGTAGTAATCCATTTCTTTTAACAAACCGTCTCTAAAGCCTCTTAACTCATCCCATTCCATTTAATCACCCATTGTTAAACTTTACCCAAAGAATTGCCTGTCCGTTATTAAGATTAGTAGTGCCGCTTTCTCTCCTGACTTGTATAATATCACCGGCATTGAAATCGAAATCTACATCCGCGCCTGTTCTAGTAAGTGTATAATTATTACCATTAGTGTTTACTAAATCGCTAGGAGTGAAGGTAAAGTCTTTTGTTGTAGCACCACCGTTTTTTCTTATCCTAATAGTATTCGTTGCTGTGCCTGTGATTGTTCCACCGGCGAATAAGAATGTTGCTGCTGCTACTCTACCACCAAAAGGCATAGGAAACGCATTAGGATTAGCAGTAGAACTTTGAACCGTTGGCGACCTAAAATCGACGGCACTTGTACCTATTGATGACCTTTCAAAGAAACAAGGATGAAGTGCGGTATTTGGGGTATCGTTTGTTCGACCTATGTTACTTATAGTTACCTTAACATTACCACCACTAATACTTGCTATATTTCCTACATTTTGTATTAAGTGATTTGAGTATATCGGTTTAGTTATTGTTAATTTGCCCGGATTAGTAGCACTTACATATAATATTTTTCCTATATCAGCAGGGTCGGATAAAGTATCATCTATTTGTGAAGAACTAATAGTAATTATACCATTTACTGCGGTATATCCCGTATTATTATCAGCAATTTGTTCCATAACAAGACCTATCGCGGGCATTTTTGATGCAGTATCACCACAAGCCAAAGCGACTAATGGTGTAGTGTTGTTATCATCAACATAAACTGCCGCACCTTTAGGGATAGTGCTACCCGTTTCATTTTTTACTTGAATAACAATGTGTGATTTTACCTTCTCGACTTCAAGGAACTTTTCTACGGGGTCGTATGTAAAATCTGTATCTACACCTACTTGGTCCATACCATTACCATAAAGTATAGAACCAACAGGTATTGTTTGTCTGCCTGTACCCCCATGATAAACAGGTGTATTACTAAAAGCACCTATGGTTTCATAAACACCATCTGCTATTTGCCTAAAGTTCCAATCACCCCTAATAGTAGGTCTTTTTACACATTTTATAGATGCGGCTTTATTATCAGTACCAACTTCACCATAAATCCTCCCACCATCTTTTATGACTAACTCATTACATTCTAATGTAAGACCCGCAGGTATTTTCCAATAATTATCTATAACATCGTTTGTTTCTATTTGTAGTTTGTTATATTGAGCGTAAAAGTTTTTTGTTGTAGTATTACCAAAGTTTGTAGAGCCAGTAACAGGAAAATTAAGTGCGCCATAAGAAGACGTTTTAAGCGTCTTAAATCTAGCGGTCGTATGTCCAAACCTAAAGTACTCTCCGATGGTCGTTAGAGTACCTTCAAATAGGTATTCTTTGGTATAATCGTAGATGTCGTAGTCAGAAGAAGTAACATCATCACCATTAAAGTTTAACATATCAACAGAGCCGTAATTATTGAAGTCTGTTCTCGACGCATCTGAATATATTTTTTTGGCTTTCATCTCTCCTGTATAAGTAATATTAGGATATGCACCATCTACCATAGAGAAAGTTTGAGAGCCAAAATTAAAGGTAAAAGTATCTCTTCCGGCATTCCAAACGCTTGTATCTGCCGTAAAATTAACCAATGCTTTAGTGTAGGCCGCACCTGCACCATCATAAGTATCTACGGATGGCGCACCTAAGAATGTAAATGTAGTTGTACCTGCACCCCTTAATGTATTTCCTTTGTGTACTAACAAAGCACCATCTAATCTAACATCTAAAGTATTACTAAATGTTATAGTACCTGTGTAGGTAGATGCTATTGTTATATCGTGATATTGTTCCGAACTACTAATAGTTAATCCGTTTATAGTACAGTCGTTACCAAGAGCGCCATCAGATGTACCGTCAAAAACAATACTGTCTCCATCTGCGGGCGCTACACCACCTACCCAGTTGGCATCGTCAGTAAAAACACCACCGGCCTCGCTACCATCCCATGTTATTGTTGTTGCCATTTATCTCACCTCTATTGCGAAGAGAGAGAGCCGGACAATTCACCACTTGTAGTACCACTTACTCTAGCAGTTGTGGCTTTTGTGTAAAATGCTGTGCCGCCTTTCTCTTCTATTGCACTTAATAGCGACTTTGCTTGCCTCTCGAATGAGGCTAACTGTTGATTATAACGAATATCTGCTGTACCCTGTTCTTTTTCGGGAACAACAGAAGGTATGGTATCTATAAGTACCCTTAAGCAATCAACACATACCATAAACTTAATTGCACCTTCTATGTGTGCAGTAAGCGGTGCATTTGTAGAGTTTACACCTACATAGTTTGCCTTTCGTACTTTTTTTTGTACTTCGGGAATACGTATGTTTAGATATTCTACAATAGTAGCACTATTCAAACCTCTAGGTCTGTTAAGTAAATCTCTTATTTGTCTAGCAGATATATTAGTGTCGAGTACTGTTGCTTCGTCATCTACTACTAATTCCCCTACATCAAATGACATTCATTCACCTCTACTCATAGTCCAATGGTACGTCTATGAATACGGTGTTTGATGAAGGTTTCTCTGAACGACCTAGTACAACCACTCTTTTTGTAGCAATTATCCTGTCAGTCATATCACTCGGTGGAAGCCAGTAAAGTGCCTTTCTCGGTGCGTTTAACAGAGCAAGAGGATGGTCTTTATACCTAGAACCTGCGTTACGATGTAATCTAATCAAGTAACCTTTACCCGCTTTCCAATGTTTCAAACGGTGTTCCATTTCTTTGACATCTGCTGATTCGGGCAACAAGATACCTGCGTCTTTTAGTTTAGAGGCAAGTGAAGCCTTAGACGGCTGCTTTTTCTTTGCAGCCGCCTTTGGCTTTGTGTCCTTCTTAGTAGAAGTCTTTTTAGTTGCTTTAGGCATCTAACCACGCTCCAATCTCAGGAACGTACTCCGGTTATCTTTAGGATTCTTTTGTTAGTACCCGATGAAGCACCATCTTGGTGTTCGTGGATAACGCTACCCATGTAACCTGTTAATAACCAGTCATATCCAACGCCCGGCAATCTTGTCAACTCGGTTTCTGTAAATCCTTCTCCGTTGTATGTAAAGAACTCTGCTGTATCTGCGCCCGGAATTAGCATTAGTGCGTCGTTTCCGATAGCGTTACCGCTTCCGTAATCTCTTGTGTAGTAGATGCTTAGGTTTGCGATTCTAGCCAAGTGGTCGCCTAGTGACTCAACTACGTTTCCGTATAATGTTGTGTTTAGGATAGCACTTCTCTTGTCAGCAGGTAGAACTAGTGCAAGTGGTTCGTTTCCACTTACTCTTCCTTCTGCAAAGATGTTGTCCATAGCACTTAGGATGTCGCCTTCTTCGTCTGCTGAACCGCTTCCGAATACTGCTGTTGCTGTAACTGATGTTGCACCTGCACCCCCATATAATTTTGTTAGGATGTGGTTGTCAATTGTGTCAGCCCTTGCTCTTACGATAGCAAGTTGTTGACGGTCAATGTTCTCGAAAGATTCGCCACGTAGACGTACTGCATCTAGGAAAGTAACACGACCTTGACCTTTCTCAAGTTTGGTTGTGTAGTTTGCTGTTCCTAGATTGGTTGGGTCAGTTAGCGCAACGTCATCTAATGGATAACTAAATGTGCCTACTACTCCTGTGTACCACTTAAACTCTAACCAAGGTACGCTACGAACACCGACTAAATCGGTTGCGATAGCGATTGTGTTAGATTGTAGTTGGATAAAGTCTCTTAGAGTTTGCTCTAGGACTGCATCTCCAACTGAGAAAGGTCCGACTGCTGCTGTTGGGTTTAATATTTCTTCTAATGTGTTATTCATATCATTCATCTCCTATAATTTAATCTATATCTAACAAGATACAGGAATAAAATCTCCCGCAGACAATGCTGCTTCTCCGCCAAAGTAGTAACCGACTAAAGTTGCTGAGTTAGATGAATCGTCATCAACGCAACCGTTTTCGTCTGCTGTTTGTGAAAGGTAAATTGGAATCCCGAACTTAGGGGATGCAATTGCGTTTGCTAGTTTTAGGTAGCAAATGCCGTCAAGAGGAAGAACTGATACTGTTCCTGTTCCTGCTGCTTCCAATGCTGAATCTGCATCACGGCTTGATTCTGCTATTGTGTAGCCGATTGGTGTATCGTCTACTGATGCTGTCATTAGTATTCCGCTTGCATCGTACTTAACTAAAAGTCCTTTGCTTGCGAATGTTTCTTGTATATCTACTACGTGTACTGAGTCGTTTCCTGAATATGCTACCATTTTATCTCATCTCCTTAATGTCATTGTACGAAGGGGCTTTCATTGTTGTTCTTTCTGCCCCCGCGAGTGTTTTGTTCCATGTGTTTGCCCAAAGGTTAAATGCCTTTGCGTAAACTTTTTCGTCATTTGAAACCATTTTTCCATTCAAGTAGTTTGCTACTTGTGGTGTTTCCGACGCTTCTACTGCTTCGACAGGTTTTGTCTCAGATGCAATAGGTGTCATCTCAACAGGAGTTGGCGCAGGGTGCGCTTCTTCCCAAGATGCGATAAGTGTTTCTAATGTAGGAGTAGAAAGGTCATCGTGGCCGGACATTCCCAACTCAGATGCTTTAGTAACTAAAGTCATTCTTTCTTCTTCTGCTTTTGCGGCCACTTGAGCCTCGAACTCAGCGACACGGCTGTTAGCCAAAACTAACTCAGCCTGCATAGCCTCGATTTGTGCTTCATAATTTGTTTCTATGTTTTCTTCTTCGGTCATACTTTTCACCGTTGGTTGATTAACGTCAGCAATTGAATGACCTATAAAGGTTGGCTCACTCGCTATCATTTCTTCTTCGATTTTTATTTTTTCAATAGATTCTACGTTTGCTCTATCATAAGCAGGTTTTACTACCAATGCTAAATGGTCAAAAGTAAAATCTTCACCGAATACAAGTCCGTTTTCATCTGCTGATACGGGAATACCCGAACCACCAATACTTACGCCGTACCCATCTTCTTTCCATAAACCGGATGCTAAACTTGGGAATAATTCTGTTTGTGTTACGTGTGCTACATATCTAACTTCATAACCACCTTCTGTTTTAAAGAAAGAAGCGCCAACTATCCTGCCGACGTTAGATTCTTCTAAACCTTCTTCGTTTCTTGTAAATCCTGCACCGTTTTCGTTTGCTGCCGGATGATATAGTGTTAAATCTGAATCTTTCATTTGTTGTGCGACACTTCTTGCGCCCTCTATTGTTAAAGACCAATTGTTTTTATTCATACCTTCGTGAAATGCTATACCTCTTATTTCATAGACAGTTTTTCCGGTTTCTGCAATAAGTTTTGCCTCAACATCTTCTAAACTTAATTCTAAAGTAACCGCAACTCTTTTACACTCACCATCTATCATCTTTTCGCCGTAGCCACATTCTGCCGCTTTTTTCTTTTCGTCGTCATAGTAACCTTCAACTTCAAACTCATGGCCTTCGTGTGCTTTCATACATTCTTCTTTTGTATATCCCGCTTCTTGGCATCGTGTCATGTATTCATCGTGTGATTCTGTATCATTAGGTGTAGGCTCTGCTGCCTCTACTTCGTCAGCCTTACTTTTAATAGGGATACAGTTAGGTACTTTACGGCCATTTTTCATTTTCATACCGTATTGTTCGTAGCCTTCGGTACATGGGTCATCTGCATCTTTTGCTTCTACGTTACCACAATTGCACTCTGATGCGCTTGCATCGTGAGAATCATTTTTATCAAACCACATTTGGAACTCTTCTTCGTTAGGTCCGGGAAAATACATAGGTGTTCCGTCAGCCATTTTATCGCTGTGTATTTCGCCACCAAAACCTATGTCCATTGATTTTTGTCTTGCTCCTTCGGGTGTTGAGAATATGTAATCTTCCATACCTGCTTCTACCTTTTTACCACCACGCCATTGTCTGCAAGACCAATAACGTGCCTTCCATTTTGGGCCGGGATTATCACAGTTATGTCTACTGCGGAATGCTTTTCTTCTATCAGGGTCATCTCTTTTGATTTCCATGTTAGGGTCGCCAAATCTTACTAAAACTACATTACCGTTAGCATTTTTAGTATAAACTCCGAACTTTTTACTAGCGCCTGATGTACGGAATGGTTTGTTAAGAGTAACTTTACGGCCTTGATATTCTGCCGCAGTAACATCTTCTTCGCCCCATTCTTCATAAGCAACTTTTTCGCCACCGCATCCACAACCACATGACATAACTGTTGCAGATTAGGAATGTCTTATTAACCTAATCTTTAGACACAGGACATTCTGAGCAATCACCCATAACACAAAACCCACAAAAGATACTATTATTCATCAAACATCAACTCCTTCTGTGAAGCCTTCTTGTGTTTTTAAGTTAAGATAACATTGTTTTAGTAAGTTTTCTTGGTCTGCACTATCAGTTACATCTAATGGAAATTGGTAATTAAATCCTGTGATTGGTGATTTACCACTTGTGTATGCACTTGCATCCATAAAAACTAAACCACCATAAGTTATTGTAAAAGATTTAGTACCATCTTCTGCAACCACTTTTTCCATTCTAAACTCTCTTATTACTGCGTGTGCTTCTCCACAAGTTAATCCAAAGTTTGTTTCTATACTAACTCTCAAAGCCATTTTTATTCACCTTTCTTTGAGGTAACTTTATTGTTTGTGATTTGATATGCTTCCATATCTAAAGTGTGTTGTTTTTGCATCTTTTCCATTTCTAGGTCATGCTTCATCTTAAACTCTTCTAGTAGTCTTACGTGAGTCTTTTCAGCGTCAGTTGCTTGAACATCAGCAGAAAGTCTGTCGGGTAATACTGCAATTTTGGCACTTTCTTTACCCTTAAATAAATCTAGTACGCTTGTTATAATTAGAAGTGCCGGACCACCTAATAGACCAATAACTGTTAGTTGTGAGTCTGAAATCTCACGTTGTTCTACAATACTAAAGTAGGATGCTGTGGCTGCTATAACTACCCAAGCCATAACGACACCCATACCAAAAGTTAGCATTAGAGTCTCGTTTGGATTTGTCATTTTCATCTGAGCCATGTCCTTTCCACTAACCTTATGACTTATTAATACTTTGCCTAATAAAGCCCCCATGAGGAAACAAATTGCATATATACCCGTCAGAAGATACTCATTCCACAAGGTCGCTTGCACCATCCTGTGAGTTTTCTCTTGGTAAATCCCCTACTTGTTTTGGTGCTTCTGTCATCTTTCTTTCATCACCTTCTTTACCTATACTTGGTAGGTTAAGCAAATCAAAAGATTGGTTTAGTGTAAGAAGTCCTGCGTTGTACCCCATAACGGTTCTTTGCATTATGTTGAGTGGTGTTTCGCTATCCATAGCCTCAAACTTAATAGTAGGTAAATCTTGTTTGCGATATTTTATACCTAATAAGTCTAAGTGCATCATAAATATTTTTGTTGCTGATTCACTCAAGATTCTATGCATACGGCTGATTGCTTGGACAGCCCAAAGGTTTGCATTGAATGTTGCCGCAAAGGTTGAGCCTTTTTCTTGGCCTGCTGCTACTCTAGGTACTTGTAGTACGGCTGCAATATCGGCATTAATTGTGTCTAGGAATCCTGTGTTGTTTGGCAGACTGTTGCCTACATCTACGTGATGTAATTCTACGTAATGGGGAAGAACAGGTATTTGGTCGCCCCGCAATCCCTCGAATAAAGTAATTACCTCATCCATAATATGTTGGAGTCTTTGTGCCTGTTCCGCAGGGTCTTGTATGTGTTCGATAGCAGATTTGTCTATTGTAATAAACTGCTTTGTCATCGAGTCCTCTAAAGAAACTCTGTTGTTCATACTGTTATATTTCATGCGTATTGGTTGTTTTAGCGACGTAAATCTACTCGCACCCCACACACCGTATGTTCTACGTAGTTTGTTATCGGTAAACCAATTGGAACGATAATCTATTCTAACGTGTAGTATTTCTTTTTTTGGTATAGCACGTTCGTAGGATGTACCTTCTCTTAACATATAGATGTTAGCATTGATGATTGGGTTATCTTCGTCAGCAACGAAATAAGAACCTAAGCCACCTCGTTCGTCAACTATCGTAATTTGTTTTACGGGTAAACTTTGTATATCAGTAATACCGACACCTTGTTTGCCGACTATTTTGTTAATGTCATTACCATATACCATAAGACTTCGCATAGCATTTATCATAATGTCATCAAAGTCAAGAGTATCTTCTACTAATTCACGTATTGCCTCACGTATTTGTGAGTTTTTACCGTTGGCGTAATTTATTTCGTAGTTATTAGCCGTAAGAGATACAGCACGTACAGCGCCGTTCAATTCAGGGTCTAACTTTAACATACTATCGTAAAGGTCAAACTCATTGTCGTGGTTACTGTCTTTTCTCAATCTTTCAGTATCACGTACAATATCGGGTACGCCCGCTACTTGATTGAAGGGTTCTATCATCATACCTGCTCGCTGTATAATTGGGTTAGGATTCTCTTTTTTTGTGTTTCCACGAAATATATTCCACCTGCTACGCTCTGCCATAACATATCGAGAGTATAATTGACGTTTAATAGTTCGTTTTTATTTTTTTTTAATGTTTTTGCGATTTACTGAAAGAATAAAACGCTTTACTGCGACATTTTTTTCTTTTTTTTTATTTTTTTCTTTAATGTAGAGAAGTTAACTACGTTAACTATTATAGTGAGTGGGGGGTTTACCAAACATATTATAGAAGAAATAAAAATAATTACAGACAGCCTAGCAGTCTAGCGGTTTATTTATTTTGTAAAGCATCAAAGTAATAGAAATTAATAGGCTAATACTTATATATCCCTTCAAATAACCTTTGTTTATGCGAAGGGTGCATGGAGGCAAAGACCTCATCGAGAAGTTTGCGAAAGATAGAAGTTTTAGTAATATTAGTGAGTTTGCTGAGTTTCTACACGAAGTTGAGCCAAAGCGTTCTAAAAATGCTTGGCGTTCTGCTATTCAAAGGTGGATGAAGGAAGGAAATAGTCCTTTTAAGGATAAAGAAGAATATCATGCTGTCATAAATGAAAGAACAAAGGTATATCACGATGAAGCAGCAGATAAATACTTGGTAGTGATGGAAGCAGTAGATGGATTCTATGTAGTGGAAGGTGAAAAACACCGAGCCATGAAAAAAGCATATTCTGAGGCGGGAGGTAACTTAACAACCGAAGAAATGGCTAGAGAGTTTGAAATGCCGCCTGCTTGGGTAAGTGAATACGTTAGAGTTAACAAATGGACTCACGGTATGCAACCATTTACAGATAAGGAGATAGAAGGTAACACCGTTGACGATTTAGTTGACGAAATACTAGCCATGCGTAAAATTGAAATTATTAAGAAGGCAGAAGGCAAAAGATGGAGGCAAGTTGAGAAAGATGCTATGAAATATAACTACTTCAACGAGACAATCAAAAAAGATTTCTTAGAAATAGCACAAAAGTGGAAACCTGCTTCCGTAAAGCGTATTAAGACTAAAAATGAAGGTGATTTTGCCGTTGTTCTTTCTCCAACTGACTTACATTTTGGTAAATACGGTTGGGTTGATGAAGTCGGACAAAGTTATAACTTAGAAGAGGCTAGACATAGAGTTTTGACAAAGACCGAAGAGTTATTGAAAAGACTACCTAGTAAGCCGGAG
>Ga0222717_10001236_pt1 | contig 21225 bp, 21 predicted proteins | sample C33_18DmetaG_FD_165053 | JGI IMG/M metagenome (GOLD analysis project Ga0222717, IMG submission 165053) | Estuarine water microbial communities from San Francisco Bay, California, United States - C33_18D | ecosystem: Environmental > Aquatic > Marine > Unclassified | place: USA: California...
ACTACCAACTTCTGATGCGGTAGCACGTGGATTTGGTCACAGTTCATTAACTGGAATTGTTGATGCTGTTAAAAATTATGAATGGGTTTGGGGAACTAATCATTATCCATCAAGACTTGTCCCATTAGAAAGATATTCACAAGCAGTAGCTGGGGGGCAAGAAAACAGAAATGAAGCCTTACATACATCAGAATTACAGAAAGCAGTAGTGAATGTTAATGAACCAGTGCGAAATTTACAACAAATCGCAAAACATTTTTGTATAGCACGTGGTCTTACTAAATATGGACAAATAATGGATCTATCAACCCAAACACTTTCATTGAGAGTGGACTATAATGCTGGAGCATCTGAAGATAAACTATTTAATAATTATATATATGGATTAAAACGTATTGTAATTAATAAAGATGGTGTACGAGTTGAAAATTAATAAATGAAGTAATCCAGTGTCCCATTTTTTGAATTCTCTATATATGTTTTCCAAATTTGGGACATATTATTTTACATTTTTTATTATTATTATTAAAAAAAAATAATAATAAAAATATCTGTATAAGATATATAAAATGAGTAATCCAAATATTGTTAATGTGGAGAAATTTGAAATTTTACCAAGTAATCAACCAGCAAATAATACCTATAGTTTCAGAGAAGGCAACCCAATTATACAAATAACTATACCAAGCCAAGCTAAGTTTTTAAGACCTTCAAGTGTAAGAATTAATGGAACACTAATTTTAAAAAATTCTAATCAAACACTGGCTAATAATAATAATTGTTCGTCATTAGCCCAATCTGATATAAGGCTAAATAGCCGTGTTGGAGTTCATTCCGTTTTTCAAAATGTAGTTTTATCTTCCGAAGCAACAAACCAATCCTTAGAAGCCATTAGACAATATGGAAGATTAGTAAGTTGTTTATTATCATCAACACATTCAGAACAAGATTTAATGTCTGAAAAATCTAATGTAGCACTATTAAATGGTCTTGATGATGCGTCAGGAAATCTTGTTAATAATGAAGTCCGTTTTAGTGTTCCTTTGTATTGTGGTATGTTACAAGGTGGAAACCCAATACCACTTAGTATGAATGGTGTGAATGGTCTTAAAATTCAGTTAGAATTGGCTTCAGACCAGCAAGTGCTTAAAGGATCTGTTGCCTTCCCAACCACAAATAATGCTGGTACCCCATTAGGTGTTTCTGTTCTTTCTGGTGCTTTTTACCAATTAAAAGATGTTTCTGTTTCTGGCGACCTACTTGTTCCAGACGATGCTGGACAGCAAAGATTAAGTGTAGCTGGTAGTGGTGCTTTCCAATATAATTCATATTCTTCGTTATATAGTGTAATTAATTCAAATGATAGTACCCAAACTTATAATCTCGCTTCTTCGCAAGTCCTTAGTGTCTTCCATACATTCCTTCCAGTTTCAGCCAGTAATAGTTATGCAAATGATGCTTTTGAAAATGGTGAATTAAAAAACACAGATGCTGGTGGTACAAATTATGATACAGAAGCAATATTAAAGAAAGTTTCTTTTAGTCGTGGTGGTGTTAAACTTGGTCTTGATTATGAAATAGATGTAGAAAAAAATTCACTTGAAGGATTACCTGAAACCCAAGTAATGATGAATTACTTAAACTCTTTCCAAGATTTTTCAGCATCTTCAAGAATGATCAACAATAGACAACTATTAGGATATGGGGGCAAAGAATTAAGACCATTTAATGATGTTATGACTAAAAAACGTGCTGTTGGTGTTGATAATGACAGCGGAAAAAGAAATTTTGGTATTGGTCTTGCTATGGATAGAGTAAGTGACGTTGGTATGAGTTTTAAAGGTCAATCATACGCAACACGAATTCAAAGTAATTTAGACGGTAAGTCACCAAATGCTGTATTTACCTTTGTTCTTAGTAAGAATACACTTCAATATTCCCCACAAGGAATTATGATTAGTTCTTAAGCGAAGTTTTTAACAAAAGTTTTTTTATTTATAAAAAGTTTTAATTATTATTAAAAAAAAATAATAATTAAAATATCTGTATAAGATATATAAAATGAGTAACCAATTACCAGATATTTTAAATGTTAAGACATTACCAACTATTTCTAATATGGAAATAAAAACAGAAGTTTTAGATCCCATTACTTCTTCTGATAGTGAAATTGTTTTTCAACTACCTAAAAATGGTATTTTAGATGGCGGTTCTTTTGTTTCCCTTGCGGTTACAAGTACTGTGGGTGAAAATGATGCCTTTTTTCCACTTAACACTGGAATCCACGGTTTAGTAAAAAGTGCCTATTTGATGAGTGGGAGTAAAGTGTTAGCATCTACTGAAGATTATGGACATTACGCCACAATGGTTAGACAGTTTGAAACACCTGAACATCGTGCCTTTGTAGAGCAAGTTAAAGTGGGTAATTCTTGCGATAGATGGTGTGAAGCTGATGCTGGATCTCTTAATACTTTACCACCACAAAAGGCAAGACTTATACCAAAAGATTTAGAATATAATGCAGGATTAACAGCCGCAACCGTCCCAGCATTTATAAAACCCACAAGTAATGATACTACAACCCCAGTATTCAATGTGGCTCTGTCACAGCTTATCCCATTTATGCGTAGTAGACAACTACCACTTTTTGCTATGAAGGAAAATGTGTTTTTAAGACTTATTCTTAATACACAATCCGCAAAAACAGATGGTACTATTTGTTGTTTCCCAAATGGTTCTGGGTCAGTTGGTGCTATTAAACCTTCACACGTGAACATTAAATTTTATTCAGATCATCTGTATTTCCTTGATGGTTCAATGGAAGCAACACAAAAACAGATTTTCAGTGAAAATGGCTTATCATATATTTACGAAGATAGTGTTTTGACCACGTCACAAATTCAAGCTACAGCAAATCCAAACGCTGGTGCTGTAAGTGAACAAAAAGTAGAACGTGATATTGCTGTTAGTGGAAGAACTATTAGATCAATTATGATTGCAGAAAAATTCACTGGAGTTTCACATAATCTTTTGGGACAATATCACTCAGACGCAGAACAAACAGACACCGCTGTTAATTTTAGAATTAATGAACAGAGATATTACGATAGAGATTTAACTTCACCATCTATGAAATATAATGAACTTTCAAAAGTGATGGCGAAACCATTACAAGTTCCAAAACAAGTTTTTTGTATGGATAGTGAAACCAATAAAGCAGTTGATGATAATGCTGTTAATCAGAATAGTGTTTATACTGGTACTATTGAAGTATTCCAATTACCAGATGATACTTCTACTGATAGAACCAATGATTTGCGTGGTAAATCAAGTTATGTAGGTGTAGATTTAACCACAAGTGGGTTCAATGTTCTTGGAAATGGTAAACGTGTGGGAGTTAAACCAATTACTTATCAATCAACATACAAACGTACACGTGATCGACAGGGGGCAAAAGAAATAAGGTTTTATTCAAATGTAGAACGTGTTATAAATATTAAGAATGGGGAAGTTATTGTATCCGCATAATTAAGTGTCCCATTTTTTGAATTTCTATATAGTGTTTTCCAAAAACGAGACACTTTTTTTCATTTATATTTTTTCTTATTTAATAATATTATTATATAATAATAATATGGCTAAATATCTCTTATTAGAATGTAATAGGTTACGTGGAAAAGCAACGTATAATAATTTAAATGAAGATCAGGACAAATTCAAAAGCAATTGGACTAACGTTATTTCAACTGAAGGGTTGATAATAAATGCTGGTGATACAATTTCATTAGAACAAATTATTATCAATAGTAAAGGTGCTTCAGATGAAGTAATTGAATTTAGTGGTGATGAAAATGAAAGTGGCTTTGTTGATAATAAACTTAGATTAGAATATTCATTTTATATAAATCACGCTGGAAGCAATACCGCAAGATTACCATTTTTAAAACATTCAACCTATCGTGGTAATGGAAGTACATTAGCACCAAATCAAGTATTACCAAATAGCGATCCAAAAGAACCAAAAAATAATGGTACTATTAGAGATAATACCGAATTTTTAAATATGGTTAGTAGAAGAAGTTTAGGCGAAATTTTCTTACCCCCAACTATTGGTAGTGGTTTTAATAATACAGAATTTTATGATGAACTAAATAAATCATATTGTGGCGGTTCTATGATAACGCGTGCAAGAACTGAGCAAACTGGGTCAAGTGGAACTGGAAATATCAATGGTGGATATGAAGCTAATGTGGTATACGATACAACGGTTGAAACTGGTGGTGTAGGACAATTTGGAACTGGAATGAGAATAAGGGTAGATAGTGTTACAACTGACGGCAATGTATATGGAATTGTTGAAAGCTGGAGTATAGCCAGTATGGGACGTAATTATGGATTGACTGGAGCATTTACTTTATCATTAGATATAGACCCAGTACGATTACAACCAGTCCCAGCAACTGGGGGAACTACTGGATCTAAACATATATTAAAATTTTTTACATATACCAATTCTAATATATTTAGTCAAAGTGGATTAAGTGGATTTGATGGTAGTAGATTTACATTTTTAAATTTCGGATATACTGGTTTATGTAATAAAGGAGAAGCTGAAAGTAGTGCGACGATTTCAGTTAATAATGATTATGATACTATTGAAGAAGAAGCATCAAAAAGAACAAAAACATTAGATTTAGAAGTTCAAGAAGGGTTTTTAACCCCAGACAATTTAGGAACATTAATTACAGATCAATTACACGAACCTTCATATATTAATAAAATATCAAATGATAGAGCAGAATTTTTAGATTATAATACACTTAAATTTTCCCATAGAGATTTATTGGGAAACGTAGTTAACCAAGCAAAACCAGTTATAGTATCAACCCCAACATATCAGCCACAAGTTTGTAATTTTTCAGCACACGGAATACCAAATACTACTGCAACATATTGTGGAGTAAGAAGACAATGGTATAATAACGTAGCATATAAACACCCTGAAAGAGTTGAAGCTTTGAAAGATATATTTTATAATTTTAGTTATGTAAGAAATGATGATAGTTTCGGAGCGGATATTATGAGTGGAACTAATAGTAGTAGAACTGGTTTAAATAAAGGAGATTTCGGAAATTTAAATACTGGTGATATTGGTTGTAGAGTAGGATTATTAAATACATTTGCGAGTGAAGGCACTGGCGATCAATTTATAATTTTAAAAAAACACGGTTTAGTTATAACTAATATGTTATGGACTACTGATAATATACAAAGAATATCAAAAGGATTTAGAAAGGCAGAAAAATATTGTGGTGATACGTCATTAATAATTGATACAGATAGTGATAATTTCAAAAATAATTTATTAGTAAATTTAGATTTAGGAATGTATGATGACGAATTTTCAAGTCAATTTCCATTAAATTATTTTTTGAAAGATGCAAATGGAAATCCAATATATTATGCTAATCAAAGAAAGAAATTTAATAATAAAATAGTAGCTGATCTTGTTTCATCTTGTGAAAGTACTACAGATTATAATGTTTTAACTAATGGAAATGGAGTTTGTGAAGGCAACACAATCCGTAATTTTCCAGAAAGTGTTTCAAATGATGGTCAAGAACTTTCAAGTATAATGGTAAAATCACGATTTCAAGAAGGGTTCACTTATGAAAAAAGTATAGACGCAACTTATACACAAGATAAATTAGATACAACAGAATTTTTTAGCACTTCCCAACAAGGTTCACCCTTTGATACAACAACAACAGCCGATATTTTAGAAGAAAACTTTTTTATTGGTTCATTTCCTGATAGTATAACCAGTAAAACAAAAAGTACGAATGATTGTATTGAAGAAGCAAGATTAAATGATATTGGTTGTGTCCCAGTTTTTTCAAATAATTCAGCAAATGGTTTTATGAAAAGTAAAAATGGTATACCATATATAGCTTTTATATGTGGTATTGAATGCGGATCACCCACAACAGAATTTGATACTACGAATTATTCAAACCCCACTAATAAATGGAAAATAGATGTATGGAATAGCACTTTCGGAACACAGATTGGTTTTGATCCATCTTTTACAAGAAATGAAGCAGTATGTTTTGTAAGTCCGATGATAGGTAATATCGCATCTGGAACAACTGGTGAACTGGCGATAGAAAATTATATGAATGTAGGATATATAGGGTCAGTAAATCCAAGTATATTATATAATCCAGTATTATCACGTTTTGAAATAAGTGGGTTAAATACACCAGCAACAATTGGAAACGGATTATTGTCTGATATACCTGAATTAATTACACCTAATCCTAATCCTGAACAAATTTGTTATAAAGTAAATAGGATAGGACAAATAGCATTATCAGAAGCAAAAGTAGTTGGTGATGTTCCAATTAATACTAATACTGGTCAAGCATATACACAAAATGACGCACCAAGAATAGGACAATTTGACGATGCACAACAAGACCAAGGAAGTATAATTGATAGTCAATCTGGAATAGCTATTGAAAATATTATATTATTTGATAAAAATGATAATACAACAACATTAAGTTCGACAGATGAAGATAATTATAAATTATGTATGTTTGATAAAATGGGATTTGATTTAAACCAATTATTACCAAAATTTGGAGATAATAACGCTTTCTTTACAAATCAGTTTGTATTTCAAAATAAACCACCTACATATAGAACTGGATTATTAAATATAACAAGACCAGCAACTACTGGGTCTTATATATCATCAGCCGAAATACAACCATTAAGTGTCAATGAATTAAATTTACCATTATATGATTTAGGTGCTAATTGTAACAGACAAACAGAACCTGATATAAACCAAGGGACTATAACGGCATTTGAATTACCTGATAAATTAAATTTCCCATATTATACGGTTTATTCATCAATACCAAGTCAAGGAACAGACAGTGTATGGATCGGTGGTAATGATGGTTATTCTAAATTACCTTGTATGGGATATTTGACACGTGAAAATAATATTGGTGATTTTTATTATAATGCTGAGCAAAGTTTTCAATATACGGCAACAAAGGATTTTACATTAACGGAAATAGAAACAGATATTAGATTACCAGATGGTTCAAGACCTAAATTAAATCCACATTCAGCGGTAATATATAAGATTACTAAAAATATAAATTCTTTACCCCCAATACCTAAGAATTAATATCTAATTATATATATAAGATGGTTGAAGATAAATTAAGGGATTATAGAAGAAATTATTACCAAAAAAATAAAATAAAAATTGCTGAATATCAACGGAAATATTATTTACGTAAAAAGGGATTACCTGAAGATTATGTTTTAAAATGGCGTGGTGAAAAGCTAAAACAATTGACTATTACATTTGGTGAATTTCTAATTACATTTGATTGATTTGAAAGTGTCCCATTTTTTGAATTTCTATATAGTGTTTTCAAAAAATGGGACACTTTTTAAAAGTTTCTTTAAATACCTAAATTTTTCAATATTAAATATATTTATATTAAGTATATTTAAGATGGTAAAAAAGATTGAAATAGGAAAAGGAAAAAATAAAAGAAAAGTTCCACAAACTTATATTCCAAAAGATTTAAGTAAATCTGATAAGAAAAAACAAGAAAAAAGTATATTAGAAAAGAAAGAAAGACCGAAAGTAGATATGAAGAAAAAAAGAAGTGGTTGGGTAGAAAAGTTTGAAAAGAAATATGGAAAAAAGATTACTAATAAAAAATGGATCAATGATAATTTATTAAAATCAAAAGGTCAAGAATTAGTGATTAAAAAAGGTCAAGGTGCTTTTTATTCCAGTGGGTCAAGACCAAACCAAACGGCTTTCAGTTGGGGATATGGACGATTAGCAAGTGTATTAATGGGTGGTCCATCAAGAAAGATAGATAAAGATATATGGGAAAAATACAAGCGAAGCAGTTAATCAAAGATTTAACAAAGTTAATAATAAAAAATAAATATAATAAAAATATATTGATAAGATATATATAATGAGTTCTTTTGGAAATTATCAAGATACATTACTTAATCATCAAACCACACAAATTTCACACCATACCACAAACCATTCTAAATTAGAAGATATAAAAACTAAATTAGATACGGTTGCTACCAATACTGCTAATATAAAATTAACAGCTGATAGTGTAAATTTAAATACTGATGAATTAGAAGGTAAATTAGATACTATAAATAGTACCTTATCAAGTGGAATTGGTGGATTACCAGCAACTTTAACTGGTAGTGGAAATTTGAAGGTTTGCCTACAGGAATTGGGGAATGAAGGATCGGAACGGTTAAATATTGATGTGGGTTCTACTGTAGCACAATTACCAACACAACTTACAAGTGAAGGAAATTTGAAGGTGTCTATACAAGAAGATTTTACACATAATCTTTCTACGAGTGCTAAACAAGATGTAGGAAATGGACATTTAAGCAATATTGATACTGGTATTGATGTATTAGAAGCGTGTGTAGGTTCAAATAAAGTTAATGTAAATATTAGTAGTGGAAATATTAGTGGATTTAGCACAAGTGCTTTACAAGGAACTACAAATGGTAAATTAGATACTATAAATTCGTCATTAGGAGATGTAGCAACAGAAAGCACTTTACAAACCATCGCTGAGTTTAATTGTGATACAACAGATGTGACCATTACTGGTGGTGTAGTTCTTCCAGCATCTTTGACAGGTAGTGGAAATTTGAAGGTTTGCCTACAGGAATTGGGGAATGAAGGATCGGAACGGTTAAATATTGATGTGGGTTCTACTGTAGCACAATTACCATCATCATTAAGTGGATCTGGAAGACTGAAAATTGAAAATGATTTCGATGGTGCTGTAACAAATGCTGGTTTAACTGCTTTGAATTCTGCTATAAATAGTGATAGAGTAGATGTTAATATTGCTAATGGTGGATTTAGTGGTGCTGTGACCAATGCAGGATTGACCGCATTAAATAATTCTATTGGATCAAATAAAGTTAATGTTAATATTAGTAGTGGTGGATTTGATGGTGCTGTTACTAATGCTGGTTTAACTGCTTTGAATGGTGCTGTGAATAGTGATAGAGTAGATGTTAATATTGCTAATGGTGGATTTGGGGGGGCTGTGACCAATGCTGGTTTAACTGCTTTGAATGGTGCTGTGAATAGTGATAGAGTAGATGTTAATATTGCTAATGGTGGATTTGGGGGGGCTGTGACCAATGCAGGATTGACCGCATTAAATAATTCTATTGGATCAAATAAAGTTAATGTTAATATATCTTCTGGTGGATTTGATGGAGCTGTGACTAATGCAGGTTTAACTGCTTTAAATTCTGCTGTGAATAGTGATAGAGTAGATGTTAATATTGCTAATGGTGGATTTGGTGGGGCAGTTACTAATAGTGGTTTAACTGCTTTAGAAGCGTGTGTAGGTACAGATAATTCAACTGGTCCTTCTAAATGTATAAGTATAGGCGGTACAAATTTATTGGGTGGGGCGATACAAGAGATAGCAGTAGATGGTGATGGGCATTTACAAGTAGATATTTTAAGTAGTGCTTTACCCAGTGGAGCATCAACCGAATTAACGAGTGCTGTTGTAGCAACTAAAACCACACTACACACAACCAGCGAATTAAAAGAATTGTTAAGTGGTGTTACTATAAATAGTGGTAATCTCAGTAGTGAATTTGATTTTGAGAACTATAGACACGCTCGATTCTTCGGTATAACAACGAGTTCAGTAGGAACAGATTTTTTAGTGATGGGTTCAAATACAAGTGGGGGGACTTACTACGTGATGGGGGAAAATTTAAGGTCTGAAACTATAAATTCTACTCACTATATTTACTCACCACATATAGAAAACTTACCACGATATGTAAAGATAATAAATAAGAGTGGATCAACTAATTATATTTTCACGAAACTCTATGTCCAATTATCAGAAGGAAGAGTAGCAGTATAAGATAATACATTATATGATATATAGTAATATATGGGTTTATATATACATTTATGATACTTTTATATAGTCTTATTAATAAAGCACTTAAAAGTATCATAAAAATTAATTTTTATGATACTTTTAAATAGTAATATATATATTATATAGTAAATGTAGCATAAAAGTGTCATTTAAGAGATATATAATATATATTAATTTAAAGATTATATATATTACAATATAATATATAATGACTATCTCGCTTACTTTGAAAGAACAAGTTTATTTATACAAAAAACTGCATATATTATTCTATACAACAACAGAACAGAACAAGGATCTAATCTTTACAATCAAAGAAAAGGTATTAAAACAATTAAAAAAGAATATTGAAAAAACAAAAAAGAAGATAGAACAATTAAATCATATTGCTACAATAGATATTTATTTATGAAAATAATGTTAATTAATATATCTATGTAATATATATAAAATGGTTAAAGAAAAAATGACATTAGATGGTTATTCAAAAAGTGAACTTATACATATTGTAGATATGTATAATATCGGATTAGATATGGAAACTTTAAAAAAAAGTAAAGCTGAACTTTTAAAAGAAATGAAAAAAGTACCCAAAAAGAAATATGTGGATTTACCAAATAAATCAGATGTAAAAAAAATGGTGGCGAAAGATAAACAAAAAAAATCATCTTTAATAAATAAAGTTCAATCAAATAAGATTACAAATTATTCTAAAAAAAAATAAAGTGTCCCAAATTTGGAAAACACATATATATATTTCAAAAAATGGGACACTTATTATTTCTTATCATATAATTCTTCACTACCCCTTTTGATCTGTTTGGGGTTTCTCAAATTATATCTTTTACCTTCAATCTCTTTATTTATTTCTACTTTTTCTTTATTATTTTGTTTTTCTTCATCACGACTTAAAACATTATCTAATATTTCTATTGGTCTATGTTTATAAAGTGATATGTACCATTTTATCTTTCTACAAGAACTACAAAATTTATTAACAAATAAATATTCATCATTCAATTTACCTTCACAAAGTACGCACGAAAAATTCATTATATAATAAAAATAGATATTAAATTTTATCTTTTTTAATAATATAATATGTGGAAACTTTTGAGTAAATTAAAATGTAAAATGATGGTATGTTGTAATTCTAAATGTAGTATGAATGATACAGATGGTGATGGGGTCGTGGATTCAATAGTTATTGAAAGTTGTGATGAACAAAAGAAAAGATATGATACAGAAAAAGAATATACAATATCTGATAAAAAATTGTATAATCCAATAAGTGGGAAAAAATATGATATATAAAATAATTCTGTAAAATAATATATATCATTAGTATATATATATTATGGCAAGTGCTTGGATTGAACACGTTAAGAAATATGCAAAACAAAACAAAGTATCTTATAAAGAAGCTATGAGCAAGGCGAAAGCTTCATATAAACCAAAAGGATCAAAGAAAGATGATAAAAAGAAACCAGCTAAGAAAGATATGAAAGATAAAAAAATGTCTAAAAAAGAAATGTTAGAAAAAAAGAAAATGGAAGAAAAAAAAATGTAATCTAATAATATCTATATATTATGAAATTAACAAAAGATCAAAAAGTTGAAATTATGAAAGCAACTGAATTATATTCTGAATGCTTAGAAGAAGTAGAATGCAGTATTGAATATAAACGAAAAAGCATTTTAGATTTTATTGAAAGGTATACTAATTTTATTTGTGGTAATCCGCCAAAGCAGAAGAACAACGAATGATCAGTAATGAATATTCGTATGGGTTAAATTCTAAATTTTCAATCATATTTTCAATATGTTCTAATTTATCTTTAGAAGACATAATATTTAGATCATTAATAATCGCATCAAATGGTGTTTCACTATATGTTAAATCATCTTTTGAAAAATAGTTAGCTAAGTGGTGTGTATCACCTTCATAAGTAATAACTAATGTACTTATATTAACTTGTGGTAATACTTTGAATTTACATAAAATTAAAATAAATTCTTTTTCAATATCTGAAAAATGTGTGCTATGAACTTCATTAAAAGCGTGTAATCCCCTTTTCTTTGTTTCTGATAATCTCGGATAATAAGACCCACTCTTTTTGATTAAACCGCTCTTAATCAATTCTTCATAGTCCTTAATAGGTTTCAAAATCTTAGTTTTCCACCACTCATCATCATTTTCTAATGTGTTTTTTATATAAATTGTTTTAGTCATTATATATTATAATGTAATATATAATGTTTAAATGAATATTAAAATATTAATCTAAATATTGAATTGTCTTTACGTGAATAAAAGTTTTTTCAATTAAATGTTTAAATCTGGTTTTTACATTTTCAGGATCGCTTACAATTCTGTAAATAGTTTGTCTTGAAATATTATATTTTTCTTTAATATCTTTCCAAGTAAAATAATATTCCTTCGTTCCAAAGGTATTATCTTCAGAATTAAATGGTGTAATGGTGTAATGATAAAAGGATTTATTTGTTGAACGCATAATAATACAATATATAATATAATGTATTATTTCTTTAAATAATTTATTCAATTTTTTTATTATGTATATGTTTTATTTGCTTGTAATTCATTATTAGTATTCTGCCTTTGTGTGACCATTTCACTCATTCTTTCCAGCATTTCTGCTTGTTGTCTTTCTGCTTGTTTGGTTGGATCTTCTCTTATTTTTATTGATGCACGTGTTGTTGGTTGAAGACTTGTAGCCAATGTCATATCAGGTTTTCTTACTTGTAATGACAGTTCATTAAGATATAATGTTTCAGCATTATTAATATCAATCCAATCTTCATAGTTAGCATCGTAAGTTAATGCTGAATTATCATCACTTTTACTAAAAACAGATTTTGGAATTACCTTAATGGTTTTACCAACATTTTCATTTTCACCTTCCATTGATTTCACACCAGTCAATTCTGGGATTGAAATATGTAATGTATCGTCACCAGCCAATTTAATTGGGGCTATGTTACCATTAAAATTAAAAGTAGTATTATCATTTTGTAATACATTTTCACCATATCCAATGGTAGAACCAATTGAACCCCCACGTGTATTTCCATTTAACCGAGCTGGGTTTTGGTCATTATCATCTATATCATCTTGCGTAAGTCTTCCTACAAGCAACGTTGAAGCAAGGGGTAAATCAGCACCAAGAGCAACACCAGCAGTAGCATCACTATTGTCCACGTGTAATTCTTCGTCGTGTATAGCGTTTGCGTGTTTAGTCATATCTAAAACTTCACCATTAAATAAAGTTGGTTTGTTTCCTAATAAATTAAATTTACCACTACAAGAAATCCTAACTGGCGAATTTTTAGGAACGGCAACAGAAGAACCTTCAAATCCTAATGGGTTCAATGAAAAACCACTTGTTAATGAAAACTGATATATACCATTAAATGTAAATGGATCATAAGTTAAAGTTCCAATACTGGTTGCCGCTAAAATTGGGACAGTATCATTTAAATATACAACAAATTCTAATGGGTCATCTGGATTTTGTTTTAATACCATTCCGTTGGCTTGTGCCGAACCGTTCCCAGCCAGTGGTGTAGTTTCTGCTAATAATATATTTAATTGATAATCATAACCATTATTAGAATGATTTACAATTATCATCTTATATACACTATCAGCAACTGCCCCAGTATTTGTATTATTTTCTACTTCTGTTTGTAAAGTAGCTACTTGTCCGTGTAGGTCTGTTCCAGTAATATATGCTGAAAATTGATCTAATGATAAAAATGGGTGAAATGGGGCATATACCAGAACTCCCCTATTTGTTGATGCGGTTGATTTTCCAGTATTAGGATTTACAATAACATTATTTCCAACACCACTCGGCACACCCTTAGTAGTATAAATTAATGAAGTATATGCTACACCATTTATAGTTTGTGAATAAATATTTGGTCGTCCATCTAATGCATTGTTACCCCCTACATTGTCCGCCATTGCTGTATAATTTATACCGTCAGTAGATTTTAACATTCTCACCACGAAATCGTGACCAGTTCTTGTAGTAGCTGATGTTCTGAGAAACTCAAAGCCAAACCTATCAGTAGTGTCAAACATAGCATCTAAATCAACAGCATCGATAACACGTCTTTCTTCTTGTCTTCTTCCATTCGGCGATGAAATACCCCCTGCACCTTGTTGAACTAAATTAGAAACTACTAATTTATACTGTCCGTCATCAGCATTAATTCCTATATCAACTAAAATATCACCTTGAAAGGGATTAAAATTAACAAATGGATTTGCATTAGATGGACTTGATAAGGTATGACGAACTAAACCACAAGTGGAAATATGGGGTTTGAAGGCATTAGTAAAACTTGTACCTTCACCTTCCAAACCAAATCCAAGGTATCTGGCTAATCCTTCGTGTAATCTTATACCATTTTCAAGTATAGCTGAAGCACGACCAGTTCCAAGATGAGCACATACTGAATTATTATTATCGGTATCATTGTTTATTATACCCATTTGTTCGGAAGAATTACCATTAACAATTTGAGACCATATACCCCCCTTTGTCTGTGCTGGTGTGGGAACATTAGCATAACTTATATTAAATAAATCTTCTGTGACTGGATTAGCATTGGGATTTCCTTTAGTAAATACACAAGACCACGTGTAATTCTCTTGTAAAATTGCTTTATTCATAGCACTCTGAATTGCCGTGGCTAATTCATCACCTTCATATCTTCCATCATCTACTTTCGCATATCTATAACCACTAATATTTCTAAAATTTGAGATCATAAAAGCGATTACATTATTTGCTGGTGTTATTCTATAATAACCATCATCTCTAAAATGATAAAAATGGTTTAAACATACTTGACTATTTGGTTTTATCAATATTGGTTGTGGAAAATGATTTTTAAAATTAAATGGGGGTTGTTCTATTGTTTCATTTCTGGATTTTGATGCTAAATTAATTAACGACATTATATATAATGTAATAAAATATATTTTATTTTTATATTTTATTATATTAAATTGATGTTTAAAACTTTGCAAAATAAAGATGAAATTGTTGAAGCTACTAAATTAAAGAATAATTCTTTAAAAAAAGTAGACGAAAAAGCTGAAAAAAAGATTAAAGAAAGCACTAAACCTATTAACCCTAAATTTATATTTGAAGGTACGATGAAAAAAGTAAATAATACTAAATATAGAAAACCTACCCCTGAAGATGAAAGTAAAATGAAAATAATTGAAATTGGTGATTATTGAAATAAGTGTCCCAAATTTGGAAAACACTATATAGGAATTCGAAAAATGGGACACTTGGTTATAATTAATTTAAGTTTCTTTGTTCCATATAATATTTAGTAAATTCTTTTGAAGTTGGTTTGATTAATCTGTGTCTTTTTTGATGTTCTTGAATTTCATATAAGTTACTAATAATCCTTTTATTAATTGAATATACTTGCTGTCTTTTCCCCTTAATCTGTTTTTTCTGACTACTCACAATTTCTTTACCAAATAAATTTTTAGTAATCTTAATAATAAACTGAAATCTTTTGTATTGATCATTAAGTTCAACCGATTTATCAACCCCTTTATATTTTTTCATAATATCCGTTTTTTCTTCATCTGTAAATTTTTCTTGATAATCTGATTTTTTGGTTAAGTCTTTATTATATCCAAGCTTATCATATAAATCCATCATTTGACCCACTTTGTAATATTTTGAATTAATCTTTTTAAATTCTATCTCATCTTCCTTCTTTAACATTCTATCACAATATTCTTTATTCTTAAGATAGAATGATTTTTGAAGAATATACTTTTCAATAGATCCAGCATTTGTAAAAAGTGTTCTGTTCTTTTTAATAAGTTCTGTGTCATAAATTCGTACTACGTCCATATTTGCTTGTGAATTCAAAGCATCAGAAACTTTAAAATTTTCTTTATTAAATAACTTTACTCTTATCTTTTTCTTCAAATTTTTTTCACTATCTTGTGTTTCAGTTCTTTTTTTCTCTTTGATCGTATCAATGAAACCACGTTGTGGTAATAATGTTTTGAAATGAACATATTTATTAGTTGAATAAGCATCAGTTTTAATATATAAATCTACTGATAAATCAATAAACATTTTTTCAAGTTCGTCCGAATAATTACCGCGTCCTAAAATATCAATTGCTTCTTTTTGTTGGTTTTCAATATCTTTTACAACTTCTTTAGAATTATTATAAGCTGACTTCATACATACTTTCAATTCAAAGCAGTAATAAAGATGTGATATTTTCCTTTCTCTGTTGATTTGTTGTAACATAGCAGTTGGAGAAATACTTTCTGTTTTATAGTATGCATACACTGGTCTTTTATGTTTTCCTAAATATCCATTACTATCATTACCATAAACGATCTTTGGACTAAATATAATTTTTGCGTGTGATTTCAAATCAATATATTCTTCATCACCTTTTCTTTTATCATCTCTTGCGACAATAAGTTTAATAATTGCTTTTGGATCTTTTTTCATTAATTGTTGGTAAATATCAACTGCTTCTGTTTTACTATCACAAGCACACATAAAGGTTTTTTCCTTACTCAATCTTTCAACTAAATCTTCTTTACTGGTAAGCTCTGTTGATGGTGTACCTTTATTATGAATATGAGTATTTTGAATATAAGTAAATGTATTTCTACGTTTTCTAATATATTCAATAAACTTCATAGAAATATCTGAAATATCAGCATCACTACAAATTATCTTTTTTGCCTTCATAAATACTTCATTTACAAGAAAATTAAATACTTCAATTCGTTTGTTATCCATTGTTGTTGATTGTAAGCAATATTCAACTAATGAATTAAATTCATCAAGGAATATTATCCGATTTTCCAATTCTGGAATAGATGAACCCCACGATGAAGACCACCCTGAAATTTTCATAATACTATCAATACAAATGATAAGACCAGTATTAGTATTATCAATATCATATCCATAATAATCAACACCATCAATACGTTCACCAAAATCTTCAAATTGTTCTTTTGCTAATGAAATTCTTGATACAATACTTACGAAAGATTGACCATTTTTAATCATATATTCTTTAAAACTTGAAGATTTAGCAGTTCCAGTATCTGATTGAATAACCATATCATCATACGCATCATAATCCAAACCATTTTTATATGTATCTTTTTTGATAAAATCACCTGTTAAATAAGGCATATCAATTGATTTATCTGGCTTACTTTCCTTACTCGGTACTGGTTTGTATTTGGATAAGTTGATAAAATCCATAGTATTGGCTTCTTTACAAAGATATTCAAAATAACTACAATCTTCATATTTATTTTTAGTTTTATCCCAAAAATATTCATTTTGTGTTTTATGATATTTTGGTTTAGTTACATTGATTTCTTCCCACAAGTCCTTTCTATTAATCTGCTTCATACCACTTGTAAATTTCAACCAATCAATAAAATTAGTCCAATAATTAGCTGGTAATCGTTTACAAATAAGTCTAATTTCATCATCTGTTAAATTATATTTATAATTAGCTTCAATATCAAAATGTTTTACTGCTTTTGATAATTTTTTACTTTGTTTGGGCTGTTTTATAGTTGTATCACGATCAAGTGCAACCACATTAAATAGAAAGTCTTTTAACTCTTTTGGAAGTGGTTGAATTTCCTTGTTTAAGATTACTTCATATCTCTTACCATTCACTACCGAATTCAAACCAGTCAAATATCCATTTGTATCTCCCCCACGTGTATCAATCTTATATTTATCTGATTGTATTTGACTTAATCCTTCTTCGTGTTTGAATATTAAATGCTTTCCACCATTTGGTGTTGTTTGTGTGTAAGTATTGAAATATTCAACATAATTTTCACCAAATCTGTCAATGAATTCTTTATGGAATTTGTTATTAATTGGATCATAAGGCTCTTTACCTTCTTTATTGTAAAAATCCAAATCCACTCCAAATACACCACTATCTTCATTACATACAATACCAACATTATATTTAGGATTTGCTTTATAATTCTTGTTTTGGTTTTTCTTATCCAACCAAGCATTCTCTGGAATTTTTGTATTAGTCTGTAATTTAATCTTAATAATATCACAAATTTTCATAATCTTATTATTAGTAATTATTTTTTTTTTCTGCGTTTTAATCTGTTTGTGTTGTTGTTCAATTGTCTTTCCCTTATCATATTTAATTTTATTATTAGAAGCATAAATTGTATCTTCGATAAATCCACTGTCAATAATACAAGTTGCACAAGTAGAAATATAAGATCCCTTACCACATTTAGAGCAGTTAAACGGCGTTTTTGGTTTAGTCATTTTATTATATAATGTATCACGAGATCTCTTTAAGTCATTTTGTTTCATTTTATATTATAATGTAACATTTTATTTTTTAAAAAGTGTCCCAAATTTGGAAAACATATATAGGAAATTCAAAAAATGGGACACTTTTTAAAAAGTATTAAATGTGTAATAAAAGGTTTAAATAAAATGTTACATTAATATATATAATGGAAATAGTAAGAAAAGCGATTGACCAAGCAAGAAACATTAAACCCAATAGTTTAAGGGCGTATATTATAAGCATTAATAAGATACATAATGCTATATTTGATAAAGATATTGTTGATAAAAAAAACCCATTAGATTTTTTAAAAGATGAAAAAAAAGTATTAGATACAATCAAAGATCTAAAAATTAATACACAAAAAAACTACTTATCAGCTGTAATAGTTGGCTTAGATAGTATGAATAATAATGGAATATATGATACTGAATTGAAAGAATACCGTGAATATTTAGATGATTTGAATAAACAAGTTATTAAGGATTTAGAAAAGAATGAAAAAACTAATAATCAAGAAAAAAATTGGGTTTCATTACAAGCATTAAAAAAAGTAATGAATTCTTATAAACGTGATTTGATAGACCGTGATGTATTCAAAAAAGAAACTATTACAAAAAAACAACGTGATATTCTACAAATGTGGGTAGTTGCTAATTTATATTTACACGATGACAACCCACCAATTAGACTTGATTATGGTGGAATGAAAGTAGTTAAGAATTCTGATTATGAAAAATTAAGTAAAGATGAATTAGAAAGTAATAATTATTTAGTTGTAAAATCAAGAACTAATAAGTTTTTTCATTTTGGAGAATATAAGAGTAAAAAAGCTCACGGTATAAAAAAAATACCTGTTGGAAAAATACTAAATAGTGTTCTGAATATATGGTTAAAATTTAATGATAGTGGTGATTTACTTGTTGATTCGAGAGATAAACCAATGAATTCAAATCAATTATCAAAATATATTACTAAGACATTTTCACCAACTGGAAAAAAGATCACAGCAAACCAATTAAGACATATTTATATTTCAGAAAAACACCCTGTCGAAGTAAATGATAGTAAAAGTAAGACTGCTGATAAAATGATGCATAGCGTCAGCACTCAAGAGAAGTATTCAAAAAAGTAAATATAGCTATTCTTTAAAAGTTTCTTGATGTAACTTTTTAATTTTAGTTTTAAGTTTTCTGTTTTGTTTTTCTAATTCCACAATATGTACTTCTAACGAAAGCAATATATCTCTGATTTCTTGTAGTAAATTTACTAAACTCATTTATTATATATGTATTTTTTTTTTTACCATAAAATTTTTATAGCGTGATAATTAGCATTAGATGGCGATTTATATGCAAGTGTTCCATCTTTCTTTTTGATTCCTTTTGCACGTGCTAAATAAAGTTTCCTTCTATCCTTGTCTTTATGGTCTTTACTTTTCCAAATACCAGTTTTATCTTCATAATGCTGGTATTTATCATTTCCAAAATGTATTGTTTTATTATTAACTTTAACCATTAATTTCTTACCTTTTCTTGTGGATTTTTCGTAATCGTATTTACCAACTTTAACCATTATTACTTATTAAATAGATAATAATTTTAATGGTTTTAATAAATCACAAGGTAAATCAACTAATTCTTTTTTCTTTTCACCATTTCTTAAATTACCATTCATTGTTGTATTACCAAATATACCATCATCTTCCCAAAAATAAACAACGTGTTTTGATGGATCATTTCTTTTTTGAAAACGGAATAAATAAATCGTCCTAAGTGATGTTCCGTTTTGTCGCCTGAGTCTTCCTTTGACTAATTTATTTAAACCAAAATAAATTGTCTTGTATTGACCTTTGAAAATGTTTCTACTTTTCAATTCTAAATCCATTTTTAATTCATCACTTCTAAAATCAAATGGATCATATTTATATGGTGTTTTTTTTATATCTTTTATTTTACTTTGTAATAAGGGTAAAACGTGTTTTTCTTTTATTAATCCCCATTTAACGTCTTGTTCAATTTTACTTCTAAGCATAATGTATATAATAAAGAAAGATAATAAAAATAAAATATTAACTTATAATAAAAATGCTTGACGAATATGAAGATGACTTAACCATATTACCTGTAAAACCAGCACCCAGTGATAAAAAAATTAAACATCACCCAACACTTCCTGATGTTAATAAAGGAGCTTGTATGATTGATATTGCAAAACCAAGATCTGGAAAAACTTTAAGATGCGTGAATTATTTACAAAATCCAAATTTCTATGCTGGAAAATTTGATGCTGTATATATTTATAGTTCAACTATGTCTAATGGAGATGAAACAGCAAGATTTTTATATGATGAATATGGTGATACTATTTATTCAGAATATTCAGATGGACACCTTCAAAGTATTATAGATTATCAAGACCAAATCCCAAAACAACAAAGACCAAAAATTGCATTAATATTTGATGATTTCATAGCATTTCCAAACATAAATAAAAACAGTTTAATGTTCAAAATAGCTACATCTTATAGACACCACAATATCGGATTATTATTATATAATACGCAAATGTTAAAATATGTTCCCCCAGTGGTTAGAGCCAGTGTAAACTATGTTATTCTATCGCAGAATTCAAATATGAAACAAGTTGAAGCCCTATCAGAAGAATATGGTGGTGTATATGGTGTTGAAAAATTCAAAGATATTTTCGCACAAGCAACATCAATTCCCTATGGTTTTTTGTATTTGGATCTATATGGCTTTACTGGAAATGGTAATAGACCTAAAGCTTATTCCAATTTTTCAAAATTGTT